>Ga0302284_1000203_pt1 | contig 31436 bp, 58 predicted proteins | sample III_Fen_E2_1_FD_198760 | JGI IMG/M metagenome (GOLD analysis project Ga0302284, IMG submission 198760) | Peat permafrost microbial communities from Stordalen Mire near Abisko, Sweden - III_Fen_E2_1 | ecosystem: Environmental > Terrestrial > Soil > Wetlands > Permafrost | place: Sweden: Abisko...
GAAAACAATCATTTTTAGCAATGCGCTAGATGTAGATACTGCTTGTGATATTAAAGAATATTGTGTTGGCAAAATTAAATCGGCATTCGGCATTGGGACTCATTTTACAAATGATGTTGGTGTAAAACCAATGAATATTGTTATTAAATTATCAGCAGTTTTAATAAATGATATTTGGTATGATTGCGTAAAGCTTTCAGATGATGAGGGAAAGAACACTGGATTTGATGAAGAATTGCACCTTTGCAGAGAAACTCTTAAAATTAAATAAAATGAACAACGATTTAGTTACAAGTCTGATTGAACGCGGTGTCGATTTACAGAAACTTAATACTTTAAAAGCTTTACAGGCTATTCTTGCAGAAGTTCAAAATATCCGGCATTATACATATGCACGTTCTGAACAGTCTGGCTACTATGATTTTTATCTTAATGGTAAGTTTCATTCAAGACTAAAGATGATAGATAATGGCATGGCAGATTATATGATCGATACATTTGAAAACGGTTTTATTGATGGCGTTGCTTTCACTGCTACCGAAACATTTAAAACTTTGAAATAAAATTTTTTATGTCAATTTTATTTGTTACCTTTGTATTGTTAAGTATAATTTTAAATCGTAAAAAAATGATAAAATTATTTTGGAAATCAATTGTGATTATAAGTTCAATTATGTTAGCATTTAAAAATTTTAGAATTTATGTGAAAAACGCCATTAAATATGTAATTCATATGACATATGAATGGACAATAATCAGTATATTATTTTGTATGTATGCAAACATCTTATATCCGAATTGGCAATATGGTGATCATTTATGGATTCTACCTATAGCGTCACTGCTTATAATTTTACTTGTGAATGCACTTACAGAAGAACAATACCATCCACGTCATCCTCACTTTAAAAACGAACAAATATGAAAAGAAGATTATCAATTTTATTATTTTTGCTTATAGCAACGTATTTTGCTACTGCACAAACCTACGAACTCAATGATACTATTAACATTCCGGGTATTACAGTAAATGGAAGTTATAGTGCTACTCGTACAACTCCTTTTACATTTCAAAATTTATCAAAAACTACAATTAATCTTAGCGCTCAGAATAATGAACCTGCCATTTTACTTAGTCGAACCACCCCCTCAATCTCAACCTATTCAGAAAGTGGATCTGGAATGGGGTATATGTATTTTCGACTAAGGGGAATTGATCAAACACGAATTAATTCTACCTTTAATGGAGTTCCTCTTAATGAACCAGAAGATCAGGGTATTTATTACAATAACTATTCAGGATTGCTTAATTCTCTTTCATCTATACAGGTTATTCGTGGAGTCGGAATTTCAAAACCCGGAGTATCTTCTTATGGAGGAAGCATAAACTTCAGTCCCCAAGAATTTGCTAAAAAATTATCAGGCCACGCTCAATTCGTATATGGTTCAAATAATACTGGCCAAGTAAATGCTGGAATAAATAGTAAGAATTTTTTTATCAATGGTTCCGTTTCAACTACAGATGGATATAAAGAACATACACATAATCATTCTTGGTCTACGTTTTATGGAGCGACGAAAAAATATAAACAATCTGAATTTTTCTTATATGGCTTTATCGGTCATCAATTAAACGGGATGGGATGGTTAGGAGAAACTCTTGATTCTATTCATAAAAATCCTCGTTATAATTCTAATTCTCCTGCAGAAAAAGATAATTTTACACAGGTTCATAATCAAGCAATTTGGAAATATAAAGGCTTTAGCACTACAATTTATTATACATATTTATTAGGAAAATATGGAGTTAATTCTGGGTTAACTCAAACATATATTGATACAATAAACGTTCATTCGGGATGGTTAGGAGCAAATCTCAATTATTTGATTCCAGTTTCTAATACAGTTTCTCTTAATGTAGGATTAAATTCTTATACATATAAACGTCATCATTTTGGAACTAATAATTTTATTAATGGCGCTGCTTATGATAATACTGGAACAAAAAACGGATATTCGCCTTATTTAAAAGGAGAGTTTAATTACTCGCAATTATCAATTTACGGAGACGCTCAATATCGACATATTAAATTTAGTTATGTTGGTGATGCAACATTTCCTACAAAATATTACAATTTTTTAGATTGGAGTGGCGGAACAACTTATGCGTTAACTGATAATCTTCGTATTTATTATGGAGTAGGTAAAACTCACAAAGAACCTAAACGTACTGATTATTTTGGAGGATTAGAAAACTTTTATCCTGATGCCTATATAAATCTTGTACCAGAAGAATTGTTATCGAATGAATTTGGAATAAAATATGTAAATAAAAAACTTACAGCAAATGTAAATTATTATTACATGAAGTTTAGAAATGAAATGTCTCTAACCGGAAATGTTGGAGTTAATTCAATTTCTTTATCAAATATAAATATCGATAAATCATTTCGAACAGGAATAGAAATTGATGCTCAGTATGTTTTTACTAAACTTACATTAGGAACAACCTCTTCATTTTCATATAATCGAATAACAGAAGGTGAATTTATTGCAAGGCCAGTACTAACACCATTTGCAATTGTAGGTTTGGACGCAGATTATCATTTTACGAAAGGCCTCTATGTAGGAGTAAATTGTAAATATAATAGCGAATCATATATAGATTTTCAAAATCAAAACATATTACCATCTTATACGGTCATAAATATGTACGCAGGATTCATCTGGATGGATCTAGAGATACGTGGAAACTTTAATAATATATCCAACCAACTCATTCTTGGAAGTGCTTACATGTATTACGATGGGACTCCAAGATATTATGTAATGGCTGGTAGAAATGGATTAATATCACTAAACGTAAAATTCTAATGGAAACTATTACACTAGAAAACGTCAGAACGAATCTCGAAAGAGTGCTTGACGAAATGAATGTAATTAAAAATTTCTGTAATAGTAATTCTATTAATCTTGTAATCAGAACTGACAATAAATATTCAGATTTTCTATTACATGAAAAAAATCAAGACCTTTACTTACACAGACTTGAACAAGTATCTAAAACATTACTATAATGGATAAAAGAAAAATTACAATCGGACTCTTCGGCACATGTGGAAAATCTAACTGGAGAGATGAATTCATAAAAGCCTATCAAATGGAGGGTATCACATATTTCAATCCACAAAAAGATAATTGGCAACCCTGCAACGCAGATATTGAAGCAGAACATTTAGTCAATGACGATATTGTACTGTTTCCTATTACTGATGAGACTTATGCATTTGGAAGTTTAGCAGAAACTGGATTCTCAATTTTACAAGCTTTAAAACTTAATGAACGCAGAGAATTCATTATTATGGTAACTCCAGATGTAAAATTAGACGAATCTAAAATGTCAACGAATGAAATTCTTCAGTATACATTATTGCGTCAAGAAAGCTTTAGAGCGAGAGCTCTTGTAAAAGCTCATTTAAAGAAATTAAATTACCCTAACGTTTGGGTAGTTCAAAGCCTTGATAATATGCTTAAACTAAGTTTACATTTACACGCAATCGAAGTTCTTAAAAGAGCCACAATAAAATATACAATATGAGAATAATAACGGGGAATTTACTAAAATTAGCAAAAGAAGGACACTTTGATGTCATCGTCCATGGCTGTAATTGCTTTTGCACAATGGGAGCTGGTATTGCAAAACAAATAAAGGAACAGTTTCCAAGAGCTTACACTGCTGATTTGGCAACACGCAGAGGCGACATCCTTAAATTAGGAAGCTTCACTCGTGCCGAAAGTGATTCTGATTCTCCTTTCACAATTGTAAATGCATATACTCAATATAATTATGGAGTAGATTCGCAAAAAGCTGATTATGAAGCAATCACTTTAGTAATGAGAAAAATTAATCATATCTTTTCTGGCCAAAGAATTGGCCTACCTAAAATTGGCGCTGGACTCGCAGGAGGAGATTGGAACATAATTCAAAAAATAATTGAAACAGAACTTAAAGACTGTGATATAACTATTGTCGAATACGATCAAATGGGATTATGGTAATGAATGAACTTCGAGAACATGATAAAGCAGCTATGGATTATCATAATATGTATAGAGTGCCTCGAAAGAAAAAGAAACTTTTGAAACGAATATACAAGCACCGTTATGGATTTAATTGGCTTAAATGTGATAATATAGTTCTTTTTTATCAGTGGGCATTTAAGAATCGTTTTCACATAAATATTTATAAAAAAATAGCATGAAAATACTTGTAACAAAAAGCAACGGCCATTTCTATGGTGCATTGCTTACAGATTATAAAAGAATAATTAAAAATTTAATGGAAATTCAAGATGGAGATTTTTTTCATACTATTTTGTCTAAAATTCAAAAAAATGAAGAAACTTTAATTTATGAATTATCCGGATCTACAGAAGAAGATGAGATAATTTTGTTAAATCCATTTATGCTAAACTCTACAGCTGAAATTATAGAAATATAATTTTTTATGTCAAATAATTGTTTTATATTTGTATTCTAAATTAAAGATATGAAAAAATTTTTAGCACTCATTAGTATTACAATGTTTCTTTTTCTTTCTTGTCAGACAAGTCAAGAAACTAATACGCAAGATGTTGTATCTTCTATCTCATATTTTCGTGATAGCACAACTGGATTATGTTTCGCAGCAGTAAACAGCGTATCATATCCCGGTATTACTTCAATTACTTGTGTGCCTTGTGATTCATTAAAAAAACTAAAATATGGAAAAATTAATTAAAGCACTTAAGATATTCTTAAAGTACAAGAATGAATCTCGTCCAACTCATTGTGAACATGACATTATGATGATCGCTGGTATTGAAAAAGATGAAATTTCTAAAGAAGATAAAGACACACTTAATGATCTTGGATTCAGTTGGAATAGAGAATATGACTGTTACACTTCATACAAATACGGTTCTGCATAATGATAAAGGGATTTATAACTGGGAGTTTCAGACCTTTCCATAAAGGTCATGAAGCTCTTATTGACTACGCAAAAGAACATTGTGACGAACTGACAATATTGATTACTACATTAAAAGATGAAGTAATTCCTTATAAGTATCGTCTTAAGTGGGTGTTATCAACTTATCTTGATGATCCACAGATAACTGTAATTGCTGATGTAATTACCGAGCCCGATATCACAGGTGATGCTCTTTCGGGTTGGTGGGGAAATTACGTATTTAGACAGTTTGGTCATTTTGATAGAGTATTTACATCTGAAAGCTATGGGGATTTATTTGCAAAATCAATGGGAGCAGAACATTGGCGATTTAATCAATCTCGTACAATAGTTCCAATCAGCGCCACAAACATTAGAAGAAAACCTATCACAAATTGGGATTATCTTAACAACTTTGCAAAAGATTATTTTGTAAAGAAAATTGCAATAGTTGGAACTGAATCAACAGGAAAGAGTACGCTCGCAAAACAATTAGCAGAACATTATAATACTTTATACGTCCCCGATAATCCATCTTTTATTCCTGAAATAGGAAGAGATTTAGTTTCTAATGCTGTTGGTGCTCCGGTTGAAGATGAAACATTTGTTCATGAAATAGGAAGAGATTTAGTTCCTAATCCCAAGGGGTGTACAGTAAAAGATCTTCAAATTGTTGGAGTTGAACATGCAAAAAGTATTATAAAATGTACTCGTCTTGCAAATAAAATTCTTATCATTGATACTGATTTAAATATTACAAAATCATACGCAAAATATTTATTTGGAGAAACTTTAAGATATGATCCATGGGTAGAAAAAGCGAACGAAATTGACCTTTATATTTACCTTACAAAGGACACTCCTTATATCGACGATGGCACCAGATTACCTGAGAGTGAACGAGATATGTTGGATAATGGACATTATAGCTTCTTTAAAGATAAGAACAATGTGATACGCCTGAGTTGGCTTACACATGAAGCATTCACGCCTGTAATCAACCAACGGCGTTATGATAAACGATTGAAATACGCAATTCAAGAAATAGATGCATTTTTAAAAAAATACTGATGAACGAATATGATGAACGACAGATTCAGGCTTTTAAGTTAATGCTTAAAGATAAGTCTGAACCCGATGTTACAACTGAAGAATACGAAAAAGCTTGGGCTATATGCAAAGCTTATGAAAAACAATCTGAACTTGAATACATTCAAGCGGGCGCAGTTTTTCTTAATTCTATTATGAATAATCGCGATGGAGGAGTATTGACTCGACAATATCTAATCGATGCTAATTTAGCTGAAGATTACGATGAGGAATTTGATGTTGTTAATAAAATATTAACTATTCACTTTAAACCTAAATTGGGCCTTAAATATATAGCAACTAAATTCACCCTGACAAGAGATGGTTGCATAAACTTTGAATAATGTGCATTAAGTATTAAAACTTTTGTTTTTTGCATCCATATATAATCTACAACCAGTTCTTTAACATTTTGAAATTACCCAACTGTAGTCAGTATTGCGATACTTACGTGAATATATAAATAAAACCACGTATGGAAAAACTTAATTTTGTTTATATTACAACAAATTTGCTTAATGGAAAACAATATGTTGGCGATCATTCTACATATAATCAAGATGATGGATATTTAGGAAGTGGAAGACCTTATTTTTCTAATGCTATAAAAGTTTATGGAAAAGAAAATTTTAAAAGAGAAATTTTAGAATTTTTTTCTACTAAAAAAACGAAAAAGGGTTCTATTGGGTATTGGAAAGGAAAACATACATGGAATTATATGTTGACAAAATTGACAGATGATCGAGTTAAATCACAAAATCATTCTCATATTTGTTCAGAAGAAACTAAGGCAAAGATATCACACGCAAGAATGGGTCAATCTTTGTCACTAGAACATATAGAAAAAATTAGGCAATCAGCTATTGGTCATAAAAGACAAACAGGTGAAAAAAATTCTCAATTAGGAAGAAAATGGATGAATAATCCAATTACATTAGAAAATAAGCCCATAAAACAAGAAGAAATACAAAAATATTTGGATTTAAATTGGGTATTTGGAAAAACAAAAAAAATAAATGTAGTGACGTATTGCGATACTTCGCCAGCCGAAAGGCAACAACCGATTCGAAAGAATCTTACGTAAACTTAAACACAGTGTAGATGTTTTAACCAATCGCGAATGAATGGAAACATTCAAAGAAGTGAGGATAGCTTGTAGAGGGAACACTAAAATAAATCTGCACCTTACAAAGTAAAGGCAAGAAACTTAACATTCCAGAGAAACAAACTCTTTAAAATCGCGCAATACAGTAATTCTCAGTTTTAAATATAAGGCCCAGTATTTTTTTTATTGGGCCTTTTTGTGTGAATATATAAAATAAAATGGAATTAAACTTAGCACTAAATATTACGGTAATTCTTATCGCCATTAGTCTTTTCTTTTCTTTGGCAGATGTATTTAAAATTAAATGGAAACAAGAAGCAGAAAAGAAAATAAGAGATGAAGCTAAAATAACTGAACTTTCTGATTTATGGCATCAAGTTGGATTCATGATTCACTGTTTAATCGTAATAGGACTTTTTATTGTTGGTAGCTGGTTATGGGCAGGAATAGGCTTCATATTAGTATGGTTTGTTCATAATGTTATTATTGCAATAGGTCTTGGACAAAAATGGTGGTATGTAGGCACTACTGCCTGGACAGATATACAAATTAGAAAGATATGGGCTTGGACAAATAAAATGTTTAAGAAGATATTTAAGAAAAATGTTCAATAACGAAAAGTTTTTAAAGGGTGGATTTTCATTAAATTCCAATAATTTCTTTGATGGATATGTTCCACTTAAAGATGTTACAGTTTGTGTAGTTGTAATTTACAATGATGGGCATTCTTTTGAAAATTGGGTAATTAATCCTTGGCCATATATGAAAGCGATGAATAAAAATCCTCTCGTTAAAGCTTGTTTTATTCGTGAAGAAAATGTATAAACTAAACTAAACTAAATTATAAATATGGGTTTTATTCTACCAACAATTATCTACAATGATTCTAATCCTGCTTCTATGGTATATGAAGCAGTGGGGAATTTGGGAAAAGCTATTTCAGATGCTTTTATTACTCCTCAAATTCCAGTAACTTATTCTCAACTATTAAATGACATTAATTCAAGTAGCTTAATTTCGGGTGCTAGATATTTAATATCTGATTATTCTTCGACTTATATTCAGCCAGAAAGTAATATACAAACAGTGTCGCCTATAGAGCCATTAACCGTAACGGCAATTTCCACAAGTGAGCTTCAACCTGAGGCATGCAGTTTACAATATCCTGATGATGTTATTTACTATTCATATAATAATGATATATCTTCAAGCTCAGTTAAATTAATCCCAGGCGCAACAAAAGGTGTAATTTATCGCAGAGTTGACACAATTCAAAATAATAGCTTTCCTTTTGATTTTAGACAAATTAAGTTTAGACGGTGGATGATCAACGTCAGCACAAATGATACTACAGGAGCAGTTGGAACTTATGCACTAAATACTATTGTATCAAAAACAGGAACTGCAGAACTTTATATAAAAATAGATGCTTCGAGCGGTCTTTTTACTTCGTCAACAATTTGGTCAAAATTTATTTTTGATAATTCGATGTATTATTCCCCTGTAGCAAATAATTGGACATTGGGTAATGTAAATATTCCATGTTCAAGCGCATATACTGACTATAAAACATTTTCGATTGATTCGTATTATAATACTGCGCATAATAATAAAATTGATCCGGCTTTAAATGATATAATTACAAACTCAAATTCTGTTATTTTTGGAGTAAATTTTAAAAATAATAACATAGGTTATGAGTTTTATAAAAACAATATATTGTCAAATTTTTTAAATAATAACATAAAGGCGGGATTCAATGGAAATAATGTCGGGGTCAATTTTAATGATAATACTATAGGAATAAATTTTTATGATAATATCATTAGTCAAAGTTATACTTACAATGTTGTTAGTTCAGGTTTTAATACTAATATTATCGGATTTAATTGTACTGCAAATAATATAGGATATAATTTCAATAATAATGTTGTTTATGGCGGCTTCACTTATAATAAAGTTCAACCATATTTATCAAGCACAACTATAAAATCTATACATGCGTATCAGGCATATACTAGTGATATTTTTACAAACTCATCTAATGTATGGCGTCTAAGATATACAAATGCTTCTGATAATTTAGTAATAGTAAATCTGTAAGATCATAAAACAAAACTTAACACTTAGCAACAGTTGAGTGTTAAAGTTTTGTTAATATTTTTATTTGTCAGTAAAATGTTTTATATTTGCATAAATCAAATAAGAGATAATTATGAATCAAAAAGATATAATGATGGGTGTAGTCTCTTTGAATTCTCATGTTCGTTATTATGTGTATGATAAGACATTATCTGATTTAGAAACTATGTATTTAATAGACATGGATTCTACTATATTTGCGTGGAATATGCAATACAAAATATTTGAATATGCTTATACTGATTTTAAAGAAGATGGAAAAGTTGATTGGCACATTAGTTTAAATTAAATTTATGAAAATAGCCGGAATATCACCATCAGAAAATTAAAACTTTTAACATAAGCAATGCATGGGAATTAAAAGGAGATATTGGAATTGAATTTATCTATGCATCTGGCGCTTCTATTAAAATAGGCAAAAGAAATTTTAAATTCCGGTTTTTTCGTGCTTATGATAGAACAGGAAATTTAATAATTAACAGGAAAAGTGACGGCAAACCAAAAGTGCTAAATCCTTTTACTTATGATATTTTAACTCATTTAGTAACAACAGGAATTTGTTCAATAAATTTGTTCAATAGAATCAAACTAAATATTATTAACATTTTAAACTAAAACAAAATGGACGAAAAAGCTTATAGTTTCAATGAGATGCTTACATTTGCAGAAACTCTTTTAACAGAATTTGCATCCAAATCCACATTGTTGACAACAATTAATACAATTTCAGGTTATGATCTTAAAAAAATTAAAAAAATTATCAATGATCATGAAATTGAATATGCTGAATATATGCAATCACGTAAAACTGATAAATATAGAAATTTCATGATGTTAAAACTGCAGGCAGAAGAAGTGATTGAAAAAGCACAAAAAGCACGCGAGGAACGACAAGCACAAAAAGCACGCGAGGAACAAGTAGCAAAGGTAATACATATCAATATTATCTTAGCTGAATTGGAAAACTTAAGAGAACAACAAAACACTTTAGGAAAAACAATAGAAGAAATAAAACGACATGCTTATGAAACATTATATTGTTAAATAATTGTTAAAAGTTTTTTTCTTTCAATTATTTGTATTATATTTGTACTTTACATTAATAAATAATCAAATGAATATATCATCTAAAGAAAAAATGCTAATAGCACTAACAGTTTTGGAAGATGCTATAGTTGATTCGGCCATTACAAAACATCCTGACTTAAAATGTATGATAAAAACTCGGAATTTTTTGATGGAAAGAGGAAAAGTAACAGAAGGAGATCTTTCAAGATTTCAGTTAGGACTTTTGGAAGAAACGTCAAAAATATTTTGACATTTAGTTCACTTTTGTGAAACTTTATGGTTGATATATAATATAATTAAAAACAAACAATAAATACTTACAACAATGATACGTATAGCGAATTATGTAAATGTGAACCTCTGGATTGCCAATGATTATGGCTTCGGAAAACACGTTATGCCCGCTTTACACCAAAGTTGATAATTTATTCAACAATATTTAGTAAAGCGGATAACGAAAGTTATACCGCTTTTTTTACGTTATTTGACATCTTGGATTTTTGGCGCTCGTAGTTTAATTGGCAAAATCTCGCACTTTTAATGCGTAAGAGTAACAGTTCGAGTCTGTTCGGGCGCACCTTTTTTAACATTTTTAATCTAAATGTAAATATAAAAAATTAGGCTACGATACGAAACTTATTGTAGATGGAAAAGAATTAATGATATAACTTTCCGGTATCATTATAAAAAAATAAATAGGAAAGGTAACACAAATAATATAATATATCATGAGTAACAGTACCGCCCTTACAGGCAAAGTGAAATTTTTTAACACAACAAAGGGTTTCGGATTTATCAAAGATGACAACACAGAAAATGAGTATTTTGTACATATCACTGGTTGCGTGGATAACATTAACGAAAATGATTCTGTAGAATTTGATCTAAAAGAAGGTCAAAAAGGATTAAACGCAATTAACGTTAAATTGATTTAAATCACAAAAGACAGGCTGGATAGACAGTCACATGGGAGTAGTGAACGGTTGGTAGTTCTGCGGTCTGTAAAACCGTACTTCGGTGTCTTGGTTCGAATCCATGTGCTCCCACAATTTTAAATGCCTTAGACATAGTTCAAATTTTTCATGAATATGTAAAATAAACATGAAAAACTGTGAAAACTGCGGCAAAGAACATGATGGAACTTATGGTTCTGGAAGATTTTGCTCAACAAAATGCTCAAGAGGTTAATAAAATAAAAATGGGGAAGCAAAAAGCTCTTACAGTTTTTCTTCTTTGATAGTAATGTTTAGAGTTACATCGCGTAACTAATAATTACCTTCCCCTCCATAGATTCGCTCAGAGGAGTGACTAGCCGGTTCCAACCCGGTAATGCGTAAGCGTAGTTGAGGGTTCGAATCCCTACGAGTCTGCTTTCCACAAACATGGGGCCGAATGTTCCAAGGCACGGCGGCAGACATTTGCAATGTCAGCGAGGAGGGTTCGATACCCTTCGGTTCCACTAGCGACAAACTGTTAGAATTTCATAGCACCGGTGTTTAATCAGGGTTGCATAGAAATTCAAAATGCCCGATTGGCGGAATGAAGACGCGCTAGACTTAGGATCTAGTATCGAAAGGTGTATCGGTTCGAATCCGATATTGGGTACAAGTAGTAGTAAAGGATAGGGTTCTAAAAGTAGTAAAAAATGAGTTATTTTATGAATATATAAAATAAACAATATGAATCCTAGAACTAAGAAAATTTGTGATAAATGCAATAAAGAAATAAGTGTTTCAAATTTTTCTAAACATTATAATGCTTGTAAACGAATTATCGAGGACATAAAATTAACTTGGAAACAAGGTAATATGTATAAATGTCCTCATTGTAGTTCGCTTTTTACTGAACGTGGAATTAAATTTCATATCTGGGCCCGTCACACAAATCCAGACTGGCACCCCAATAAAGGGAAAAAAGGAGATGGATCAAAATTAAAAGGAAGAAAACTTTCACAAGAAACAAAAAATAAAATATCAAAAAATAATATTTGGCACACTGTAAAAAATTGTACTAGTGGTAATGGAGAATACGTAAAATGTAAATGGTACAACGTTCAAAAGCCGAATGGTGATATTTGTAAAGTACAAGGCACGTATGAAAAAAGATTTGCACAGGTGCTTAATATTTTAGACAAAGATTGGGTAAAGCCTTTATCAACAAAACAAAATTTACACCTACAATGGATTGACGAAAATAATATTGAACATTCATATTTTCCTGATTTTTGGTGCCCTAATTTGCAAAAATATTTTGAAGTAAAGGGTCGTTATGAAGAAAATGATATGAAGAAAATGAAATATATTTTATCACATTATAATAATGTTGAAATGATATTTTTACATGACATTCAAGAATATGAAAAAATGTACATCAATGCGCTTATCGTATAGTGGCTCCGAAAGGTAAATTATAACTGACCTCCAATCAGTGGACTAGGGTTCGATTCCCTATAGGCGCTCAACAAGCAGAAGTAGTATAATGGCCAATTACATCAGGTTGCCAATCTGAATACGAGGGTTCGATTCCCTTCTTCTGCTCTTTCTGGTCTCAGGGGCTGCTTTGGTGTGGCCGCCGGGTTGTCACCCCGGAACAGTTTACTGACAGGAGGGTTCGAATCCCTTTGGGACCGCTTTGGAGTACGTAGTATAATGGTTAGTATATCTCACTGTCTATGAGAAGGAGGGGTTCGAATCCCACGTATTCCGCATTAGGACTGCAAAAATAAGTATATGGTGCAAAGGTAGCATAGAAATCTCCAAAATTTTTGATGTGGGTTCGAATCCTACTATACTTGCAATTGATCTTATGGCGCAACTGGATTAGCGCTACTCCCTCTTAAGGAGAAGGTTCTGGGTTCGAGTCCCAGTAGGGTCACAAACAGATCACAAGCAGGTACATGTTATTGACAGATCCGGGACTACGACACCGGCAACGGATGACAGAGGGCAGAATGATTTGGGTACACTAACTTACGTAGAGCTCTAGTGTACTAAGACTTGGGGATGTAGCTCTAACGGTAGAGCGTTTCTCTGTTAAAGAAAGGGTTGTGGGTTCGAATCCCGCCATCCCCGCAGAGATTTATAATGTATATCTATGGCCCGAGTGGCGAAGGGTCCGGGCTGTTAACCCGATGGAGAAATCCCGCCGTAGGTTCGAGTCCTACCAGGTACGCAAATGCTGATAATAGTTTAATGATAGAACACCCTGGCGCTGCAGCAAAGGGGAGGTGCAGGTTCGATTCCTGCAAAGGCTCCACGGCATGTGGGTGAATGGTTTAGCCACCAGACTGATATTCTGGGTCTTTATGACGATGTAGGTTCGAGCCCTACCGTGCCGACAATTAAAATGTTGAGAAGGTCCACTCATTAAAATCGACCCCTTGGGAGTATAGCTCAGATTAAGGTAGAGCGCCTGATTGAAGCTCAGGTGGCAGTGGTTCGAACCCGCTTACTCCCACAGTAAACTTATAAATGTATAATAAACTGAACGGATTTATTATATCATATTTTAATTTACAATAATTTTTTATTGTCAAGTATTTGTTTTATATTTGTACTCTAAATAAATCTAATGGACACTACAACAATTAATTTCTTCGATGGCACTGATACTTATGGAGTACATATAAACGTGGGGGTAAGAGCAGATGGTGTAATGTTTTTTCGCTCTTATCGTTGGAATGGATATGTTACTGGCTGGGGTGCCTGGCAAAAACTTGATGGAAAAAAAGAAGTCTATATAGACTGTTACGGAAAGCCTGCTATAAAATGGGGGTGGAACGAACTTCAAGGTTGCAATGCAAACATTCGTCTTCCTAAAGGAGATTTTCGCAAGCGCCAAAATAACGGAAGACTTTATCATCGCAATTATACAATGGCATACGCAATTAAACATAGATAATATGACATACTTATTAACGAATGAGCTTGATGCATTTACAGTTTTGCTTCTTCATGAATCTGATTCATCGGAGTTCTGGCAAATAAAGATCAATGGCAATATAACTTCGTTTCATGGAGTAAGACTCTTCGCAAATGAAGGTGTTGCAAAAACTGCTTTGAATAGAGCACTTCAATATATGATAAATCAAATCGGATACCGAAGTTCCTATCCTCCAACTGATGCATCAAAAGAATCTATTATAAATGCCTATGATACAATAAAGTCCTTTATAGAAAAAAATGCAACAAAAGAAAATTTTTCAGATGCTGAAGTTAGAATCTTAGCTCCAAAGCTAAGAGATGAACTCATTAAATCAGGACACATTAAAATTGAAAAAATATAATTATGGCATACAACGCAATCGTTACGAGATTAAAAAACGTAAGACCTCATGGAAATGCTGACAAGGTTAAGTTGGCATCTTGCCATGGAAACCAAGTCGTAATCGACTTAAATGAAGTAGAAGACGCGTTAGGCGTGTTTTTTCCTTCAGATGGACAGCTTTCACATGAATTCTGTTATGCGAATAACTTGTATCGTGAAGCTGAACAAAACATAAACCCAAAAGCAAAACCTGGAATGTTTGATTTAAATCGTAGAGTTAGAACTCAAAAATTTAGGGGTGAAGTATCAGATGGATTTTGGGTTGATTTGAGTTATTTTAAGTTTCTTAAAATTGATAAAGCGTCTTTAGTTGAAGGATATGAATTTGATACATTGAAGGGTATTCCTATTTGTTCAAAGTACATCAATCCAGCAACTGCAAAAATCGCTCGTGAAAATCAAAAGAAAACCAAAACTTCCAAAAGATCAATTATGTTCAAAGAACATTTTGATACTGGACAACTTGGTCCTAACATGCACCAATTTAATGAAGATGATGTTGTAATATTATCGCGCAAACTTCACGGAACTTCAGGACGAGTTGGATATGTTCAAATGGAACGTTCATTGTCCTTTATTGAAAAAGTTGCAAAGCTTGTTGGTGTAAAGGTTAATGAATATGAATGGACTCATCTAAGTGGTTCAAGGAGAACAGTTCAAGGAGAATCAAAGGGTATTCCTTTTCATGAGCCTACAATAAGAGAAAAAGCAATGAAAATGTTTGAAGGAAATCTTCGTAAAGGAGAAACTGTATACTTTGAAATCGTTGGATTTGAAAACACCGGAGCTCCTATTATGCAATCTGTGGGTACTGCAAAATTAAATGATAAAGAATTCACAAAACAATATGGAGATGTAATGACATTTAAATATGGATGTGCTCCTGGTGAATCCGATGTATATCTTTACAGAATGACTCTTACAAACAATGATGGACAATCTGTTGATTATTCATGGGATGATATGGTAAAAAGAGCATCAGAAATTGGTGTAAAAACTGTTCCATTTGTTCTAAAGACTTCGATGAAAGAACTTCATCTTTTGAATGTTCTTGATAATATAGCAGGAGTTGGGCTTGATTATAATGAAGGAAAAGCAAAAGAACGTTTGGTAAAAATAATCCAGTCTCATCTTGATACTCCATCGGTTTTAGATCCAGAACATATTGAAGAAGGAATTGTTGTTAGAATCGAAGGAGGTTTAACAAACAAATCGTATAAGATGAAAGGTTATAACTTTAAAGTATTGGAAGGAATTATCAAAGACTCTGGAGTAGTGGATGTTGAAGAAGCAGAAGATTTACAAAAAGAGGGTTAAGATTCTCGTCTATGTTGCGGCATAGGCTCGACAATGTAGGCGGGAATTCTTTTAGAATATTTTCAAATAAATTTTTTATTGTCAAGAATTTGTATTACCTTTGTACTCTAATCTAAATCAAATGGACACAAAAGAATTCAAAGCATGGAAAGAACTTTACAAAAGACTTTATCCAGAAGAGTATTACTCATTTGATGAGGAAAACCTCTATAACATTTACACAGGAAACCCGCTTAAAATTTAATTATCATGACAACTAAAGAAATCAAAGACCGAATCAAAGCTGACCGAGGAGCTATCTTACGTGAAGCTCAAAGGGCTCAGGGTTTTTTCGATGGGAGATTTCGTAAAAAAGTTATCATCGATAAACGTAAGCAAAAAGAAAAATATCTTTGTCGCGAAACTATTTCGATAAAGAGTATATAAAATATTTAGATAACGGAGATTGGTAAGACGTATCAGGTTAGTTTAGACTATGACAGCTTATCCGTATGAGGAAGTTATCTAATGTTTCGGTTTAAGTTCCGGAAATCGTGGTCACCAGGCGGGTAGTAAGGGTGAACGATTCAAAAAACACAACGGAGAAATGATGGCCGGCCGGTTAAATCAAAGTAACAACGAAACCCAAGAAACACCAAGAGGCACGCATAGGAGTTAATTCTCTGGCAGGTCTTAAAACACCCGATGGGGTCTTGGATATTGGTCTTAAATAAATGCTCGCTAAAAGTGAGCTTGGGACAGGAATATCCCAGGAAGAACGCGGATCGCTACCGCTCATGAGTTCGAATCTCATTAGGACCGCAAATATATTTTTTAAAAATGCGCCTGTAGTTTAGCTGGTAGAGCACGTATTAAAGTTTTTTAGCCGTAAGAGGGTACGTAACCTCTGAAAGTATGAGTAAAATATCTTCACTTCCAGTGAATGATATTTCTTTAAGACAAGATCGATGGTTCGAATCCATCCAGGGATCATTTCTATTAACTTAAATTAGCAGAGGTTCGAGTCCTTTAGTTTCCACGATGTAGGGTTTTACACTTTTATATTTCCTTGAAGTTTTCCTTAAAGGAAAACTAAGAAAGAAAAAGTGACTTAGGAGATTCGCTTAGTTGGTTCTAAAGCGTCAGATTTACATTCTGAAGATCAAGGGTTCGACTCCCTTATCTCCTACTTTGATATCGGAAGGTGTCAATGCTCTAAGAATAAGGTACACTAAAACTTAGAGAATCGCTTTGGCGCAGAGGATAGCGCACCAGTCGGATTCACTGGAGGTCGTTGGTTCAAGCCCAGCAGGCGATACACGATTCGAATAGCTCCGAATAGTATGCCCAATACGATGAGAAACGATCTTGGCAGATTGTATGGGAACGTTGGTACGTATAGGAAAACGTCTTGGTTGACAGCCACAGAGCCTTCGGGGAAAATGTCTATTCCTAACTGAATTCGACGGAGTTCAGGACAGCCATCCGTTTTGAAGCTGGATAAAATAGAAACGGAAATTGGGGCGGTATAGCTCAGTTGGTTAGAGCAACTGGCGACGAAGAATGGAACAAAGCGGTATGAAGTTACTTGCTCCATTTGCGTCTAAATGTCACAGAGGTCGCAGGTTCGAGTCCTGCCTGCCCCACATGAAACCTAATGCTTGTGAACTTTGTGGTTCAACAAAAGATTATTTGAATTTTCATCATTTAATCCCACGAACTTTGCATACAAGTGCAAAGTTCAAAAAAATTTTTACTAAAGAATATATGGCAACAAATGGAATCTATATTTGTAAATATATATGTCATATACAGGTACACAATTTTATATCTGAAAAGGAAATGGGAAACTCTTATCCTACGAAAGAATTACTTTTAGAACATCCGAAAGTAAAAGCTTTTATAGAATGGAGATCACAACGTGTAAGAAACTAAATTATAGTTAAATGGAAAATTTAGTAAAAGAAAGTTTAAAAATTTATTATCATGTGACTTCTGGTTTAAAACTAAAAAGCATAAGAAATGAAGGAATAAAACAAAATTTGGGTATGAATGGAGTAGGAGTTTATTTATCAGATACCGTAGAAAAAGCTAAAATGTGGAGAGATATCATGAAGAGAGTCTGCCTGTTTGATAGGCTATATGTAATCAGACACAAACACAAATTGGTAGTAACAGGAATGCAAACCTGGTGTAAGGATCTCCCGTAACATGGGAAGGGCCTACACCACTACCGCTGAAGGACCGAAGCGTGTGTTGGACAATGCAGGGTAAGCTCAAAGGTTATATGCGCCATGGTAAACATGTAACATAATAAACTTGACTGCACACAATGCAAACACGTAAGTCAAATCTCAGTAAAGACTCCCGGAGCAGGCATGTTTCGGGAGTTTTTTATTTCTTTTGATAGAAGAGGACGAACAAAATTTTACACGAAAAAATAACGATTGGTATATAATTGAAATAGAAGATTTAAATAACAAAAAACTTGATAGATTCGAGTATTTATGTATATTCCAAATAATGAACTTTTGATAGATGAATTTGTTTATAGAGATGATATACCTTTAAAAAAAATTACGAAATTATAGTAGAATGGAGATAGAGAAGATATGGGTATGTGATAATGCTCGTCATTTAGTTTGTTTGCCTTATTCAATAAAAGGTTTGCATATAATGGGAGATATTTTAAATATTAAACGTTGCTGGTTCCATAAAAATCACTATGACATTCCCGTAAGACGAATAAAGGAAATACAAGAAAAGTGTAAAATAGTTTCTTCACAAGAAATCGTTAAAATCATAAAAATCTGCCCTGCTAGCCCAACGGAAGAGGCAATGGCTTAAGAGACCATACAAGTATGAGTTCGAATCTCATGTGGGGTACAATGCTTGAAAGTGGTTTGAACTTTCGCAAACATCGGAAATCAGGTGTACGATCCTGACTTTAATAAAAAATTGTTTCAGCGCCGTCGGGCGGAAGCGTGGAGGTTCAAGCCATACAAGCACTCTGTGCTCGATTCGCCGTTCAAGAAAATAATGGAAGGAATAGAGGAAGTAACAGAAATAATCGATAGGAACTACTCACGATAGTAAACTAAATTTTTTTCTGTCAAGTATTTGTTTTATATTTGCACTATCAATACAAAACAAATGAAAAAATTAGGTAAACGCAATTACACTCTCATGTCCCTAAGTCTTAACACTTTAGGATGGTAGAATTTAAAAATAAAAAAATATGAAAAAAATTATTGTAATGCTATTCTTTTTGGGCATGCTTTTTCAAAGCTGTGAAAAGATAAACACTGATCAAAAATTTATTGGCACTTGGGTTGCTGAACAAGATTGCCCAAACTATACAGGTAACAATTTTACTTATAACGGTTATTTTACTTCTAAAGTGACTGCTGTCAGGAAAATTTCTCAAACTGACAACGGCTTCATGGCAATCATATCTGATGCACCTTTTAATTCGACAACAGTATGGATTAAAAATGATAAAATATTTTTAAAAGATTATGAGATAAAATCAAATCATCCAAGTTGCGCAGAATTAAAAGTAGCTTTTTCTAACATATCAGCGGAAATTAAAAATGATACATTAATTGAAACTGGAACTTATGTCGTATATGTAAATAGCTCAGAAGTTAGTCGTAGTATAAATAATACATATATTGCAAGATTTGTTAAACGATTAGTAAAAAACACACAACAAATAATAATAATAACTACATATAGCACGGCAAGCGTGGAAAACTTTAAAGCGAATTAAAAAATGGTGATTGTAGCTCAACGGTAGAGCGCTAGACTGTGAATCTATAGACGTCGGTTCGATCCCGTCCTTTCACCCAAAATGGCCTTATAGTTCAACGGATAGAACAGATGACTTCTAATCTTCAAATATAGGTTCGATTCCTATTAAGGCTACGATCATCACAAGGGAAATCAAAAATTATAATTAATTAACAGATTGATGATCACACCCCTTTAGTCCAATTGGCAGAGGCAACAGTTTCAAAAGCTGTACAGTATGAGTTCGAATCTCATAAGGGGTACTAAAAATTTACAAAAATTTATGCATCAATGGACACTTATGGAAATATTAATTATGTAAGTTTTAGAAACGTAAAAATGAACCTCTTAAATAAATAATACAATGAAACTCATGAAATGGAAAGACAGAGGACCAAGAAATAAAGCAAATGTTAGGCTTTTATTGCTATCTGTAATTGCATTGACAACTTGGCTATTAACAACTTGGCTATTAATAAGGGCTCTTTAGTTCAAAGGAAAGATGGCCGCCTCCTAAGCGTACCGATATGGGTTCGAATCCCGTAAGAGCTACAAAAATATAAACATGAAACTACCTAAGAAAAAAGATAGAGAAGAATATGAAGCATGTATTCATATAGTGAATCAGTTTCGTAAGAATTCGTCTGAAAAAATGCTCAATGAAATAATACTATTAGCAACTTACATGGAGAACGCAAGGCTTGGTAAAAGTCTTATCCGCAAGTTGAATCTTCATTTAAGAGAAATAGTAACAAATATGGCCCGTTAGTTCAACGGATAGAATATCGGGTTTCGACCCCGAAGATAAGAGTTCGAATCTCTTATGGGTCACGCATCAGTGCCTGTTTAGCTCAAATGGATAGAGCGTCGCGCTACGAACGCGGAGGGTGTGGGTTCGAATCCCTCAGCGGGTACAAAAAAAATCCAAGATAATTAACTCAGGACCTTCCTGGTGTTAATTTTGACGTATTAAATGGAATATATGGCACTACCTATCAAATCCATACCTGTGTTATCTGGTGAATCGGCAAGACGGTTTCTAGATGAAATCGATAAGAATAAATTCAAACGCGTAGCTAAAGAAGAACTTGACCGTATACGCGACAATTATAAAAAAATCATCTTAAAATTCGAACAAAATGCAAATCTCTGATATTCAAAAAGTAAAATTAAATCCGATTTCGGAGGGGGTCGAAATCACTTTAGCAGATGATGACGGCTATGATGTAATGACAATAAAATTATCAAAAACTGATATATGGCAAATAGATGAATTTGTTAAACGAGAAATGAGCTAGCATGGAAAATAAAATGATTAAACGCCTATTAAGACATCACAGATATCATCATCTGCGTAAAGATCGTCTTCCTATACAAAGATACTCAAAAGATTATCAGTTGGGTTTTTATATTGGTGAAATGATATTTGAAAAATATTTGCCAACTACAGATGCAGTCATGCTTCAAACTAATCATGTCATTCCTTTACTTCCTGAAGATTTTATAGAATATAAACGTCTAGAAAAAGAATGGTCAGATCATATGTGGGCAAATATGGGTAACAAAAAAGAAAAAAATCCCATAATTAAAGCTGAAGGTAAAAGATTATTTGACATTCAACTTAACTTCTGGCGAATAGCAGCAAAGAAAATTTTGCTGCCAGAAATAAAATGTGATATTCTTCCACTTCCAAGACATTTAAATGTAACAAAATTTAAAGAAGGCCTTTCTTATTTCCTTTGGGATTGTGATATGTGCTCATATAGCATTGAACATGAAGATATTATTATAGGAGAAGAATACGGGCGTCAATACATCAAATTAAAATTAACCATATGACAAAAGAAGCTATCATGTTGCTATAAACATGCGAAGGAATTCAAATTAGACATGGATGAAATAGGAGAAAATGGCCAAAGATTATTTGATTGTCTTTGCCTCGAAAGTGGCGCGATTAAGCCTGAAGAATTAAAAGATTATGGAATGGAATATTAATTTTTTTATTTCAGATTAAAGTATTACCTTTGTACTCTAAATATCTAAAATGAAAAAGGAAGATCTTATCAAAAAGATAAAAGAAAAGGGACCAACTCATTCTAAAGATACTTTAATCAGTTGGATTATTCAATTAGAACCAGAATCAGAAAAAACTATTGATAAACCTGATGAAATACATTCAAAGGGAAGAAAACCAATAAAAAATAAAATAGGAGACGTTTATATGCATGGAGCATTTAAACATCCTTACGTTCTTTTAGAGAAAAAAGAAGGTTTTTGGCTATGCGGATTACTTACTACAGAACCTGCATGCAATGAAATTTTAGAACCTTGCAGATCAAGGTTCTTCCCAAGTAGTTTCATAACGCGCACGTTGTTTACTGTAACAGAACAACGTGGTTCTTTCTTAAATACTTATGATAATACACCACATCTTAAAAAAGTTATCTTGAAACTTAAATCTATATGTGCATAAACGATTCATTTGACACAGAACTCATTATAGATATGTATGCAGAATATCGTAAATGGGAAAAAGGAAATCCTAAAACTTTATCAGAAACGGTTCAACCTCAGCGATGTTTAGAATGCGGATACGAGTTAAAACAAAATTTGATTTGTCCAGTTTGCAATACAAAAGCTACTGAATCTGATGAAGAACTCAAACAAAGATTAATGAAACGTGTTCGTAGAAGTTGTTACGAGTCAAATTTTCACGGAAAGGGGTTAGAGACATGCAAAACATTAAACTGTGAAACTTGTAAATTTGGTTAAAATGAAAAAAATACTTTTATTAGCATTTTTATTTTTTATTTTTCAAAAAATAAATGCGCAATCATCTTCAATAGGAACTGGCATAGGAATTTCAAGCAGTGGAATTTGTACTACTACATTGACACTTCAAATTAAAAAAATTGGAGCTTATATGTCATTTATGCGTGAAGCTCCACCAATGAGCACGAAAATGGCAAATGATACTTGGCATAGAGAAACTACTTTAGGATTGTCTTATGAAGTATTTTCAGATTATCCAAAAATGAATATCTTAGTTGGAATGGGAAAAACAACAACTATACAATGGTACAGAAGTGAAGTATTTCCATATTCATTACACGATATTTTTATTCATGGAAATTCATATGAGACTGGAATAAACATTCAAATTTATAAATTCATTGGAATAACTGGATTGATAAGTAATTATTCGCAAATGAAAACGATGATAAATCTGAAATACACTTTTAAATGATAAACAAATTCGAAACTTTTAAAGCTACCCGTTGGCATATCACATATACAAATGAGATTGGAAAGTCATATGATTTTCGATACGTATATGGCCAGATATCTTTTGAAAGTAAAGATTCCGCTGATCGTGAATGTGCAAGACTAATCAAGAGTCATAATCCAGAAAAATCTTCTAATGAAGATTATACAGTAGAAGAATATATTGCAAATGTTTTACTAAAACCTATATCAATTGAGTAAAGAATTTATTTTAAGTGCGGCTATTTGGCTCAATGATCACAAAAAACATAAACAACAGCCTATCAACATAAAAGAAGGATTTGTGATTACAGGACGACGCCACAATAATTGTTATCAAACAGTTTGTGACATTACTGGAAAATCAATAAATGGCTCACTAAAAGAAATTTTAGTTAATATGACTGAGGATGATTATCGAACTCATCAAGGATTTATAACATCTTTAGATAGATATGTTGATCGACTAGAAGGCTTTCAAATTGCAAAAGCAAATAATCAAATTCAGTTCGGTTTATCTGCTTCAGAAAATGGGGATGCCTCGATTTTAATAAGCGAAAATTTATATTAATATGAAATACGAAGGAAAATACATGTACATCGATGATGAAGGGTGCATGAGAAACAGTTATCGTGGAGATATTAAATATCATGGAGACACTGTAGATAAACAACCCTACTTACTGCCGGGAGTTTATGATGGTCTTTGGAGTGCTTATAGCTTAGTTGTCATATTTGAAAATGAAAAGACATCTGAGCCAATAAAGACAATTGATGGAGTTCGCGGAATTAACTGTGCTGTTAAAGTAGTAGTTATGGATGACGGCACAATACATATTGACGGATAATGAAAAAATTTGAAATAGAAGATCATAACCATTTCGATAAAGAATTTGGCTTATATAATGACGTTGTTGAAATGAGAGTTGATTACGATGATGTTAATCATGATGAAGTGGATGTTGCGGCAGAGTATATTAAAAAGATACTTAACGAACATTGGAATGAAGAAGAATTTAGAAATCTTCTTAGAATACGTCTTATAAATCCGGAAAAATTGAAAGATTCTACCGAATTGTAAAATAATTTTACTACGAGCAAAGATATATAGATTATAATACAAATTTGGCGATTTAGCTTAACTGGCAGAGCGTTGGCTTCATAAACCAATACATATGGGTTCGATTCCCTTAATCGCTACTCTCATAAAATAAAAAAATGAACGAAGATTTAAAATTTGAGCCAGGTTTTGCGGCTGAAGTAAAAGTAGGAAAAAAAATTATAGCAGATTTCGAAGACACTGAAATTTATTCTAAATTTTCTGAAGATGGAATGATAGTTTTAAAAATTATTTCAAAAACTGCAAAAAAGGAAATACAAATTCAATTCAAAAAGGGCAATATGAAGAAACTACCCGCACCTGTATCCGCTCCTGTGTTATAAAAATAATTCTTAAAATGTGTACTCTAATATTGTATGCGTTATCTATTCTTTTATTAATGAATATTGCTTCATTTTTTAAAGATGATGTTGCTGTGCCTATTCATTCAGCAGGAATTTTGATTGCAGTAGCAGGAATAGTTTTGAGTCACATATTAGCCTTAATGGGAATATATTCTTTTGCTATATCAATTATATACGCTAGCATTATTATAATGATATACACAATAAAGGATTTTTTTCCAAAAGAACGATGGTGTACGGAAATATGCGCATTGCTTATCATATCAGTATATCTTATTATACTTATATTTTTTTAATTCAGAAAAAAGTATTACCTTTGTATTCTAAAATCTTACAATTATGAATAAAGACCTTATGAGATCACTTGGTTTTAATAAAGAAGTTGACAGTGTTGAAAACGGAGCTTGTCCTTTTTGTGGTTCTAAAAAATTAGAACGGAAAGATTTTAAAGATGAGCTTTCCTGGAAAGATTATTTAATCACCGGACTCTGCCAGGATTGTCAGGATATAACATATAAAGAGCCAAATGAATCCATTTAAAACCTTTGATAAGACATTAAATCTTTATATAGATGAAAAGGCCATAAAGGAGCTTCCTCTTAGATGGAGTGAGTATCATCGTCATTATCATAATGTAAACCATTTATTAGATATTCTTCAAGAAATTGAACACAATATTTGGTTTAAGGAATTAAATGTTCTTGATAAACATGCTCTTTTACTTGCAGCTTTTTTTCATGATATAATTTACAAACCTCTTGAAAAAGATAATGAAGATAAATCTATTAAATACTTTATAAATCATTATAAAAGTAATAATAGAGAACTTCGTGATAAAGTTTGTGAATTAATTGAAACTACGAAATATCGTAAACGTCCAATCGCTCATCTTTCTGAGATATTTTGGGAAGCTGATAATGCTCAATTCAAAAAAAGTTTTGATACATACGTAAAAGTAGAGCGAAATATCCGGAAAGAATTTAATGAAGTTCCGCGTGAAAAATATAAAAATGGCAGGCTAGAATTCTTGCAATCTTGTATAGGATTATTTGGCGCAACTGCTGATAAAAATCTTTTGAAAATGATGGAATGGGTAGAAAGAACTTATTAAATTATTTTTATTTGTTAATCATTCACCCCACACAATAACAATATAAATATAAACAAATGTCACAAATAATTTACAATAATAAATGTGTTCGTGTTTTTCTTTTTAATGGAAAACACGAGTGCCAGATTGCTAATGATTATACTCCATTTTTGAGGTATGAAGGCCTTTTGAATTGCTTTTCCCACGGTTACATTCAAGATGCTAAAGTTATAATCGAAGATGAAAAACTTTTCATCACTGGAACGGAAATTCAGGTTGACCACACCGGGTATGATTATCATAAATGGATTTATCCTAATTACGCGTCAAAATCTTACGTTGCAGATCCAACCTTTCAATTCCAGCCTAAATTTCTCTACAATGGAGTACCTCTTGAAAACTATTACAATCTCGAAGGACTTGATCTTCTTTTTGATCCATCAGTTACTAAGATGAGTTATCGTTATTGGTATCATTTTTTTATCGGTAAAAAAACACGTAGATTTGTTTCTTACTTCGGATTACGTAGAAAAGCAACAGCGCCTTTTCAATTAATTTGCACTAATTGGTCACTGACAAATGCTGATGGACAAAATGTTATTTAAAAATAAAATAATATGTTAAAGCAATCATCAATAATTGTATCTGGGTCTGTAATAGAGGCCTGTGGAAATTCAATGTTTATTGTACTCTTGGAAAATGGGCCACATATTACTGCTCATTTATCTGGTAAAATACGAATGCACAACATTCAAATTCTTGTTGGAGATAATGTTCAAATGGAAATGAGTCCGTATGATTTAACAAAAGGAAGAATTACTCGAAGAATGAATGGTAAACCTAAATCTGAATAAAATGATAAGCATAGAAACTCAAATCGCTGGATTAAAACAGCTCAAAATGCACGCTCCTATCGTGTATAAACTTAAAATCAATGAGTTGATCAATGAGTTTGTGCATTTAAGAAATCGTCAAAGTTCGATGTCCTCATTTTCAAAAAATTCAAAAAGAATAGAAATTCTTAAAACACTTTTGACATACTCATGAAAACTTTCGATGAAATAAATGTAGAAGAAGCGCTAAATGAAGAAGATTTTGCAACTTTATTAAATGCTTCCGCATTAAATGCTTCTGAAAAAAAGAACGTTCCAATTTTCTTTAAATTGTATTGTCAATTTCTAGAAGCCGGGACACAACCAATGCAATCTTGGATAGCAATTAAAAATATAATTTTGCTTAAAAGAGCTCAAGACGAGTTTATAAACAATAAAGTAGAGTTACGAACTGAAAATATTTCAAAGTGTATTTTAACTGAAGAAGGAATTCAATATAATGGACCTATCGTGCATATTGCACCAATAACCACAGGAAGTTGAATATATACTCAAAATAAGAAATAAAATTATGAGAGCAAAAACAGTTCAAGATACACTTAATGAATCATATGAAGATTTTGAAGATGAAGAAGCATTACTTCAAAAAGGAAATAAAATAACATTAGGTAAAGGTCTTGAACCCTTAACTGAATATCAAATGGCTGCTTGTTATTTAAATGCAAAAAATGCAATGGGTCGGGCAGAAGATTCAAAAACTACATTTGCAGGCAAAATTGCCCGAAAAATGAATAAAGCTGAAGTCGAAACGGATTTTCAAAGAGTTTCTGCTCCTCGTTTAGCAGATATGCTAGATAGAAGACCTCGAACAATAGAATATACTGTTTCAAAATTCAGGCTTTTATTAAGTGGTAATCGTGAAGGTACTATTGGTAATGTAATGTATAGAAAAATTCTTCATTTCTTTGATAAATTTCAAAAAATGTCGCCAGGAGAAGTACATGGATTAGCTTTAGAAGCTATTGACCCAGATGCTGATTATACACGTTCGGAAGAATATGCAGATCAAGTAGCTGGACAATCACAAAAAACTCAAGAAAAGAAAAAGGAATCTGAAAAATTTAAAAATAATATGATGAACGATGTGGCAAACACATATGTTCAATATAAACCTTTAGGTGAAGAAAGAGCAATTAAACAAACATTAAAAGCATTGACACTTAAATATAACATTAGCCAATCTGAACTCATATCAATAATTAAAATAGAAATGAAAGAACCTGCCATTAAGAAAATTTTCAACAAGTATTCGAAAACTTTTTAATTACAGTGATATATAACTAAAATAATCTATTTACGATGGCTAAAGCAAAGAAAGCTGCAAAGGGTCCTAAAGATTTGAAACCAGCGCCAAACAACAAACCAGCTGTAAAAAAGGCAGCTCCAAAGAAAAAGAAATAAAATGAAAAGACTCATAAGTATATCGACATCTTCATCATCTAGTATAACATCTGGAATGGAATAAATATGCTCTCAAGTATCATCAAATCAAGAGAGCTTTGGCTCTCTTTTTTTATGCAAAATATTTTTTTATATCAAGTAAAAGTATTACCTTTGTATTCTAATCTAAAATAATATTTTACTATGGGAGTCTTTAAAGAAGAAGCACATACCTTTGAAACGATTGCAAAAAATTCTAATCGTATTTATAACGATGCAGCTGATCGCGGAGTAGCTTATAAAGAAGTTGATCCTCCACAAATTGTTGAAGATGTTATTAATGCTATTAATAGTTTTAAGGCTTCGGATAAACTATTCCCTGAATCTCCATTTATTCGGAAACGAGAATCTTGGAAAGATGGAGTATCTGTAACCGTAAGAATTGCATGGGAAATAGACGAAGGAATGTATTGTGGCACACAGTATACAATTTCATTCAATAGAACAAGCCGTCATCCATCGCTTATTGATAAAAATGCAGATTGTTTTATGTCAGTAGACGTTGAAAGATATACGGAGCCTGCACCAAGAAGGAGATAAAATTAAGGTCGATGATCATCTCAGGTGATACGTCGTTAATCATTGCAATAGAATAATAGAATAAGGATAATATAGTTCATTGAAATAAATTAGTGAAGAGAATTCGTCGCACTACGGTGAGAAACTTCAGAACATCTCAGCTTAATTTGGGAGACTAAAGTCGTTAAAACCAAAGAGGATGCAATCAAAACAGATTTATGACGGTGAGCTGGTCTATGATAATCGGGTTTGAGCCAATAGACAAATGACGAAATAAAGCAAAATTCTGGGTAAGCTCACACTAATTTTTTAAACTTGCGTCTATAGTTTAAGTACGCTCGGGAGAGACAGTGGCCACTGTACTCTCATCGCCGGTTGTTTAGAACAGTTGCAAATTGTATTTGCAAAAGGTTTACGTTCGTATCGTATTAGACGCTCAATTTGCGCCCTTAGCTCAGTGGTATAGAGCGTGTCCCTCATAAGGACAGGGTCAGGGGTTCAAGTCCCTTAGGGCGCACTATAGGGCATTAGCCTGAAGCCGGTGGAAACCCGACAATTGCCCTTTTAGCTCATTTGGAAGAGCGCCATTGTGGTATGATGGAGGTGATCGGTTCGACCCCGATAAAGGGCTCTTTTGGAAGAATAAAATGCGCTTATCGTATAGTAGGCTATTATATCGGATTTGTACTCCGAGGACTGGGATTCGAATTCTCATAGGCGCTCAAACAATGACACAAATGACAATGAACGAAATTAAAAAAGCTCTTTACAAATAGAAACCTGTAGCTAAAATGGATTATATCACTAGTGGTGCAATTTTTTATACAACTACACTAAGTGATATGTATGATATTTTTTTTAAAGTACCGATGAATGAAACTGATGGCGCATATTTTTATAATGAGATGCCTGCACAACAATTAATTCGTTGGATTTATGAAGAACAGAATGTAGTAATAAATGAATGTGAAGGACTTTAATTCTTTACCTTTGGTAGGGAAATTATAAAGGCTTTTGTGGTTGAGCCAGTTAATCAACCACAATTTTGGAAGAGGACGTTGGCTGGCGCCAACCTCAGTCTTGAAAACTGCTGGTACCTTCGGGTATGGGGATCGATACCTCCCTCTTCCGCAGCACCGATACGGGATAGGGTTATAATATGTTTCGTTTGAAACACCCTTAATAGGAGGCTGGTCCCGTCCGCCACATGGAAAGTGAAGCTGCCAGGGCTGCAGTCTTTGTTTGCTAAACAAAAGGGCCGTTCACTCGGTCGAGTTTCGAGTACTCCTCTTTCCGCGCATGTAACTAAAATGATGATATGAAAGATATGCTAAAAGCCGCAAGAGCATTAAGAGAACTTCGCATCATTGAAGCCTGGAAAAAAATGCCAAAATTTGAACATACTTATGATATTCCAAGTCTTCCAAATCCTTTAGCTCCTTTTTACGTTACAATACTTATAGATTGTGGAGCAATTCCAAAATCTAATCTAATTGACGGAAAAGAATATGAAGGCAAATGTAGAAATGCGAGCAAGGCTATCTGGCATGCAGATAGAAATGTATTTGTTTATATGAGAAATAAATTTGGGTCAATTTTTCCCGAAGATATAAATCATTTTGAAGACGATGATGGGTATGATTTATTTGTGCCATTAAATGAAATAAAATAAAGCCCCTTTGGTGATAATCAGGTATCATGCAAGTTCCGTACTCTTGAGTTGAAGGTTCAAATCCTTTAGGGGGCTCAAAACATTTACACTATTTTTGCATATAAATACTAAACCTTTAGAATATGTCAAGAATCATATTGGCCGGGCCTGCAGCGTCAGGAAAAGATTTCATACGTAATAAATTTGCCGAAAAGGGCTTTTCTATCGATTGTTCATATACAACTCGACCCATAAGAAATGGAGAAGTGAATCACAAAGATTATAATTTCATCACAAAAGAACTTTTCATGACAATGATTTATGAAAATAAATTCTTTGAGCACGTTGAACATGGAGAATATTTCTATGGAACTGGTTTACATGAGTGGAAAACTTCTGATGTATTCATTATGGAAACTGAGGGTATTAAACAGCTTAGTGCTATAGATAGAAAAGAAAGCGTTATTATTTATGTGACTGCTCCACGTATATTACGGATTCAAAGAATGCGGGATGAAAGGGGATGGGATAATAAAACAATAGTTACTCGTCTTAAACTTGATATTGAAAAATTTAGAGGATTTGATAAAATAGCAGATTTAGTTATTGAAAGCACCGATCAAAATATTCAATTATAATGGAAGAGCGTAAAAAGATTACAGAAATCATATCAGTCAGGGTACCTGCAGGCAATCGCACTTCAGGCAGAATAACGTTTAACGATATTTGTAGAACACCTAATGTGCTTGCAACTGACATAATTGTCGGAATTGAAAACATTCATGGATGGCACGAACCCGGGTTTGGCGCAATGGATGATGAACAAGTGTACCACGACTATTGGGTAATACGTATTGAGAAAACTCGTGAGGAAAATGATGAAGAGTACATAAAACGATTGGATCGTATTGAACTCGAAAAAGAGAAAACTCGTGAACGTGATTGGAATGAATATTTACGTTTAATAGCTATGTTCAAAAAATAATTTTTTTATATCAAGTATTTGTATTATATTTGTATTCTAATATTTAAGATATGACAAATACAAAAGATATTGAAGGTATTACGTTTTTTACTAATATAGATGTATTGTTTTTCAGACGTAAACCAGCCGAGTTAATTTTTCAAACATGGGTAGGTTTAGGAAATGAAAGAGAAGAAGGCAAAATTCCTACATATAAGGAAATGATCACGTATATAAAAAGAAGAGGTGTAGATTCTGTTAACATAGTAGTGGACGGAAATTATTTTAAAGCTTTACCGAATATCTTAACGCTTTAAAAAAATGGCAGAATCTACGTTTTGTA
>Ga0302284_1000209_pt1 | contig 30926 bp, 23 predicted proteins | sample III_Fen_E2_1_FD_198760 | JGI IMG/M metagenome (GOLD analysis project Ga0302284, IMG submission 198760) | Peat permafrost microbial communities from Stordalen Mire near Abisko, Sweden - III_Fen_E2_1 | ecosystem: Environmental > Terrestrial > Soil > Wetlands > Permafrost | place: Sweden: Abisko...
TAGGGTCTGCTGAAAAAGCATAAACCATTTGTTGTTCAATATTTTATCGTTATTTTTGTATAACTAAATGCAAGGATATATGAATAGACCCCCTAAAAAGCGTGCACAAGCACCTGATTATGTCAGTCCAAACCAGTTAGTTTTAGCTGGTTTTGAGTCACCATTTGATCAAAAATTAAACCCGGCAAACCGTTGGGTTATTTTAGCCCATCTTATTCCTTGGGATGAAATCTGCAATCTTTATCTCAAATTTGTTCCAGTTGGTCAGACCGGTCGACCACCTTTAAATCCTCGAATCGTTTTAGGCTCACTTGTAATCAAACATATGTGTAATCTTGATGACAGGGAGACAGTTGAGCAGATTTCAGAGAACATCTACATGCAATACTTTCTTGGCTATCCAAGTTTTACAAATGAAACTCCGTTTGATGCCTCTTTATTTGTAGAGTTTCGCAAACGGCTGGGCATGGAAAACCTAAATGCCATGAACGAAAAGATTATTGCTCTTAAAGCCAAGATAGAAACCAAGCAAACAGGAAATAATAAACCTACTGAATCAACAGACAATGAAAATTCAGATGATTCTAAGCCAAGTGATCCAACTAGAATAGAGCACATAGGCCGAGTGATTTTCGATGCTACGGCTTGCCCACAAGACATTGCTTATCCTACTGATTTGAACCTGTTGAACGATGCCAGGGAAAAACTGGAAGAACTGATTGACATCGTTTACGATCCAACCTTGCATAGTGGCAAACCAAGAACTTATCGTGAGGTGGCTCGTAAAACTTATTTGCACACAGCTCAGAAAAAGAGAATAGGTCATAAAGTAATCCGTAAGGCAATTCGCGAGCAGCTCAATTATGTCCGACGGGATATTAAGTCAATGCACCAACTATTGGATGCTTATGAAGGATTACCTTTTCCTTTGAAACCGGCAGAGCAGAAATACCTTTTTGTAGTTCAAACGCTTTACGACCAACAAAAACAAATGTATGACAACAAAACCCATAGCATTGATTACCGTATCGTAAGCATACATCAACCACATGTTCGTCCAATTGTGCGCGGGAAAGCTCAGGCAAAAGTAGAATTCGGAGCAAAGATTCATGTTTCAATTATTGATGGAATCTCCTTTTTGGATGAACTTTCATGGGATGCTTTTAACGAAGGAAGTCACATGATAAATTACGTAGAACAGTTCCGAAAACGTTTTGGTTGCTATCCAAGAGAAATCCTAGCTGATCAAATATATTGTACCCGAAACAATCGATCTAAACTCAAAGAGCTAGGAATAAAACTTTTGGCTAAGCCACTTGGAAGACCTTCGGCAATGTCAATTCATGTAAGTCCAGGAGAGAGAAATCCAATTGAAGGCAAGTTCGGTCAAGCTAAAACTGCATACGGTTTAGATCGTATAAAAGCAAGGCTTAAAGGAACAAGCGAAAGCTGGATTGCCACCATCTTGTTGGTGTTGAACTTAGTCAAATTGGCGGGAGTAGTACTCCTGTACCCTGTTATCATGTATTGGGTGAGTTTTTCAGCACGCTTGCCGAAAACATCGTTTCAAAATCTATGGCATATTATCAAAAAAATATCTTTTATTTATCAAATACACTACTCTCGTCAATTTTTATATATAAATGTGGCCTGAGTTTTTCAGCAGACCCTAAGTAAACAGGATTAGAAGATCTCTGTTCTTTTCGTAGAATTAATTTGGAGACGATGAATCCATGCCGGTTAAAGAGCCTGCTGCTTTAGGCTCTTCGAATGATTAGCCGGGGACTGGAGTCTTCAGAAACCCGGAATGTTCCGTTAGAGGCAAGAAGATAATCATACCGAAGCACCAACGTGCGACCCTGTCAACTGGCGGCTACAAAAGGTTTGGTCAATCAAAATCCGTTATGAAACGAGTTTGAACAGCGTGTTCTTATCCACCCATAGCGTGGTTTATGACGAACAGAATAAAAACAAAATTCATTTTAACAAAGACAAGTAATAAATTGTTCATTCCGGGCATTTAACATATATCTGGCAAATACTGATGAATAATCTTGTTTTTTAACGTCCCGACAAGAAAAATACCATAAACGCGGTATGCAATATGCCTGACTAATGGTATTTTGTGTATTGTGTGCATTAACTACTTTTGCATTGTAGAAAGAAACTTTACTTTATATAAGACTCAGGTATATTAAAGAAATATATAATTAAAAAAAAGGTATAGTATGAAAAAGGGTATTTATTACATTACACAGAATGTCTTATTCGGGACTCCGAACAGGCAATTGAATCTTCTCTCCTCTGAAGATCAATTTTTGTCGTTATCAAAAATTACATTTTCTTCGAATTCAGTTTCTACTCCTTCCTCTTCAATGCGAATGTGCTGTTGTAGCATGTCTTGCTGATTCTCCAAGCCAATTCTTATTCCTTATTGCGATTAGCTACTTGCTACATTGAATACAGGATAAATTTCAACCTCAGTTTATTTTTAAATTATAAATGTATTTGTCAGTCTGCTTTTGACTCGACAAATCAAATAGTATATTCATTTTTAATTAAATAGGAATATGAAAACAACTTATTTTTATCAACTGCTTTTTGCTTTAGTCATTTCAACAACTGTATTTGGTGCCGAAAACAAAACCACCGAACCGGTTATTATCTCAGGAACGAAATTTACGTATCCATTAATAGAAAAATGGATTGCAGAGTATTCAAAAGTAAATCCAACGGCCAATATCGAATTAACTGCCGCTACTCCCGGTTCGCAAACAGCCGATCTGAATGTTATAGCTCATCAACCGGCAAATGATGAACTGAAAGAAAACCAACAAATAATTTTTGCCGGACGATATGCCTTGTTGCCGGTTACCAACACAAATAATCCGATATTATCGGCTACAAGAAAAAAAGGATTGAATAAGAAGGAAATTGATAAGCTTTTCTTTGAAGTAGTTAATTACGATGATGATCAGGCAACGAAAGAAAAGCCAAAATATGCCGCAAACATTTATGCCCGTGATAATCATGCATGTGCTTCGACGGTGTTAGCCGAATACTTTGGACACGCTTCTTCAGAGATAAAGGGGAAAAAGGTGTTGGGAGATGATATTTATCTGCTTTCGGCCATTAAAAAAGATTCCATTGGGTTGACGTATAATAATTTGGGCTATTTGTATGATACAAATTCTCGAAAACTGAAAAGCGGGATTGCATTATTACCTCTTGACCTGAAAAAAGACACAAAGGAGATACTGACAGGTGATTTGGATTTTGTAATTGATGTGTTGGAGAAGAATCATATTGAAACCATTCCGGTGGAAAAAATTGGATTTATCTATTCACAGCAAACAACAAGAAAAGAAGTAGCCGATTTCCTAAAATGGATATTGACTGATGGACAGAAGTTTAATCATGAGAAAGGATTTCTCAATTTGGACAGACAGGCATTGGCAGAACAAATAAGCCACTTAAATGAGAAATATCTGTCTTTAAAATAGATTTAAAAACATTCAGACTTCATAAACAAAAGCGAGCGTCACCCTGCTACTACCTGTCGACAAACTGATATACAGGATACGCCCGCTACAATTAGAAAATTGCATGACAAAATTACTACTATTCTTGAAAGCGGCAAGACGTTTCAAAATAAAACTGACAGCAGATAGAAAAAGGAGTGTCTTAACACGTCAGAATTCTATACTTTCTCACAATTTCCCCACGATTTTCAACAGAAAAAGTCCGTTATCCATCTGTTATTTACAGATGCAATCAATAGTTATACCTGTACAAATTTCATTTATAAGGTATAACTATCTTTCTGTGACCCCATTGCCGATATATACTCCATTCTCAGGACTGGATCAGGACTGTTGCCTGAACGGAGTTAAGTCTCTGTAATGGTGAATATCCCTTTATCTGTTCAACTATAAATCCATTAAAAAAGCCGTAGCAAGTCAATGCAGTTTCACTTTGTGAATCCGTACATGATACCTGTTACCTGCATTTAAATTATAGCCTGCAGGATTTAAATGCCAAAGAATTGAGTGTTACAGCCATATAGCGCACTCATTCCTGTATTTAAGAGGTTTATATATACTATCCTGTTTACACCCTGAGCCTTTTGAAATAAGAACTGAATGAAAGACAGGAGACCGGTCGGAAATCGTGATACAACAATTAAAGAAACAAACAAGTATTCTCTGTATAATTAATTTAATCAAAATGTCAAAAAAAATCAAACAAATTGCTATTTATGGCAAAGGAGGTATAGGTAAATCTACCACCACCTCAAACATTAGTGCTGCCCTGGTAGAAGCGGGTTATAAGGTATTACAATTCGGTTGTGACCCGAAGAGCGATTCCACCAATACTTTGCGAAAAGGAAGATACATCCCGACGGTACTCGATTTATTGCGTAAAAATCCAAAAGTAGATGCTCATGATGCTATATTCCAAGGTTTTCAGGGAGTGTATTGTGTGGAAGCAGGTGGCCCTGCACCGGGTGTGGGATGTGCGGGACGCGGTATAATTACGGCCGTTGAGTTATTGAAACAACAAAATATATTTGAGGAGCTGGATCTTGATTATGTAATTTATGATGTATTGGGAGATGTTGTTTGCGGTGGCTTTGCCGTTCCGATTCGTGAAGGAATTGCCGAACATGTATTTACAGTGTCTTCTTCCGATTTTATGTCGATCTATGCTTCAAATAATTTAATGAAAGGAATTCAAAAATACTCCAATAAAGGAGGAGCTTTATTTGGCGGTATTATTGCAAATTCGATCAATAACCAATATCAACAATCCATAATAGACGACTTTGTAAGCAGGACAGGTACTCAGGTAGTGGAGTATGTCCCCCGTTCAATAACCGTTTCACAGTCGGAACTTTCAGGTCGAACCACCATTGAAGCAGCTCCTAAATCAGCTCAGGCTGAAATCTATCGCAGTCTGGCCCGTAAGATAGCAGCCCATACGGAATCACGAGTACCGACTCCTCTTGAAATAGATGACTTACGCGAATGGTCAGCAGCCTGGGCCGATCAATTAATCGCTATTGAAGCCGGTGAAATAAAAGGAGAAAAAGTAGGAATCTAACTGGAGAAAGAAATCAGATAGCCTTTATCGGTATATGATTCAAGGAAATAGATGAAAATTATTATTAATATAAAAATTATTTATTATGAGCGAAAAAAATTATCAATTTGACACATTACAGATTCGGGCCGGCTACAATTCAGCAGAACACAACCATTCGATACAAGTTCCGATTTATCAAACAACGGCTTTTGATTTAATATCTACGGACAGAGCAAAACGAATTTTGAATTTCGAAGAGCTGGCATATGTATATTCCCGTGTAGGGAATCCGACATTAGCAGCCTTAGAAGGCCGTGTTGCAGCTTTGGATGGAGCGGCTGCCGCTGTTTCTGTTGCTTCAGGTATGGCTGCTGTTTCGTATGCAATACTGAATGCTGCTGAAGGAGGACGAATAATTGTTGCAGCACAAATTTACGGAGGTACGTATGATGCCTATAAGAATTTATATCCTAAGTTAGGTGTAGAGGTAGATATTGTTGAAGATGTGAATGACCTTGATGCTATTCGTTTATTAATAAAAGAGGATACAAAAGCCATTTTTATTGAATCAATTAGTAATCCCATAAATGTAATTGCCGATATTGAAGCAATAGCCAATCTTGCACATGAGCATGGTCTTCCGTTGATTGTAGATAACTCTTTTGCTACCCCGTATTTATTAAATCCGATTAAATATGGAGCAGATGTAGTTGTTTATTCGGCCACTAAATCGTTGAGCGGTCATGGCTCCGTTATTGCTGGTCTTATTCTTGAATCAGGTAAGTTTGATTGGGCAGCAGGTCGTCATCCTCAGTTCTCCGAAAAGTTATATACGTTACAAGACAGAAGTGTTCTTGAAGCCTTACCTCAATCTCCATTTACAGGTCGCATTCGTCTCACTCATCTTCCTTTGCTGGGAGCCAGTCTTGGACCCTTTGATGCTTATTTAGTTCTTCAAGGTATTGAAACATTGAGTGAACGGGTAAAAAAGCAAACAGAATCGGCACAAACAATTGCAGCATACTTATCAAATCAGCCCAAAGTTTCCTGGGTTAGTTTACCAACATTATCAGGAAGTAAATACAAGACACTGGCAGATAAGTATTTTCCGAAAGGAGCCGGAGGCACATTTTCATTTGGATTTAACGGAACCGAAGAAGAAACCAATAAATTCATCGATAGTCTGGAATTGTTTTCCTACCATGCCAACGTTGGCGATACACGGTCATTAGTTATAAACTCGGCTCGCACAACGCATGGAGAACTCACAGAAGAAGAACAGAAATTTGCAGGGATTAAACTTGAGACTATCCGGTTATCAATAGGTTTGGAAGATGTTAATGATTTAATTGCCGATTTACAACAGGCATTCGAAAAATAAAGAACTAATTCAATGAAAGTGTCTTGAAAAGGAAACCGCAAGTGATTATTACTCTGTTGTTACTCCTAATAACAACGTATTTGATTTATTTCCAGAGAGTATCATTGATAAAAAACATCTTATGGATATTAACAACCATCCTTGCTTCAATGCAGAAGCAAGACATAAAACAGGACGAATTCATTTGGCGGTAGCTCCAAGATGCAATGTGCAATGTAATTTTTGTGACCGAAAATTTGATTGTGCCAACGAAAGTCGCCCCGGTGTTACTACCGGAGTATTAAAGCCGTTGCAGGCTTTAGAGTATTTAGTAAAAGTGGATCAGAAAGTTCCAAACCTTGCCGTAGTAGGCATTGCAGGTCCCGGAGATCCTTTTGCAAATCCGAAGGAGACCATGGAAACGCTTGAGTTGGTTCATGCTCAATATCCCGAAAAGCTGTTGTGTATCTCGTCCAACGGACTTTGTTTACTTGAATATATTCCCCGTCTGGCAGAACTGAATGTATCCCATGTCACGATTACAGTTAATGCCGTTGATCCGGTAATAGGATCGCAGATTTATGAATGGATTTATTACGACAAGAAAACCTATTTCGGAGTTGAAGGTGCAGCTCTTTTGTTGCAAAGGCAGACGGAGTCTATTAAGTTGCTTAAACATTACGGTATAACTGTAAAAATCAATACCGTGGTGGTACCCCGTGTGAATGAGCATCATATACACGAAATTGCTGAATATGTTGCCAACCTTGGTGCTGATGTACAGAACTGTATTCCGCTTATTCCGGTAGAAGGAACTCCTTTCGGAGTATTGTATGAGCCCTCCGCTTCAACGATGCGTACGGTAAGGGCAAAAACATCAGTACACATCAAGCAAATGACTCATTGTGCCCGTTGTCGTGCAGATGCTGTCGGGTTGCTGGGAGATGATAAAAGTGCCGAGACAAAACAATATATTCCGCTTGTAAATAAGTTGTCTTTTGTAGAAAAACCATATATCGCAGTCACAAGTAATGATGGTATTTCGATAAACCAACATTTAGGTGAAGTTTCTAGTTTTTGGATCTACCAGCTACGTAAAGGCAATGTAGAATTGCTGGAAAAAAGGCCTGTCATTTTCACCGGGAATAGCAGATGGGAAGATATTTCGGATTCATTATCGGATTGCGCAGCATTATTGGTAAGTGGAATAGGTCCGACACCTCTTGAGATATTAAAAGGAAAAGGACTTTTCGTAGAAGCAGTTGAAGGACCTGTGAAAAAGCACGTTGAAGCTCTCTTCTTTGGAAAATCCATTTCTCAGGCATCTTTAAGACTAGCAGGGAATTGTGGTACAGGCGGACGTTGTTCAGGAACCGGAACGGGTTGTTCATAAGATAAAAAATCAGCATATGGCATACAGAATAGCAATAGCAAGCAGTGATGGTGAATCCGTAAATCAACACTTCGGACAGGCGGGAAATTTTCTTATTTATGAAATCTCCGATGGACGTGTGGAATTTATTGAAGATCGCGAAGTAACTATTTATCCAGGAGAAGAGTTTCATTCGGATGCTAATTTTGAAAGAATCACAATTCTGTTGCAGGATTGTAAAGCTGTTTTTGTCCGGAAAATAGGTGAAAGAGCGATAAAATATCTTTATGTAAAGGGTATTAAAAGTTTTGCCGTAGATTTTTCGTTGAATTTCATATTCGCGACACTTTTAAAAAGACAAAACAGTAGAATTAAAATTATTTGAAAAGCAAGCACCTTAAAAAATGACTTTACAAAATATCAAACTCAATAAAAACAACGAATGATTTTTCCAACTAATATTTTTTAGAAATTGTATTATGGCAATAGATTTAAAATCAAGTGTGTGTGATTCGCGTGAGTCCCGCATAGAATCAATAACAGGATATTCGGGCACACTGAATGACTTGAAAGAAAAAGCATGCAGCGGTTGTTTAAGCGATCGGAAAAGATGTTTTTCACAAGCTTCCAGCTGTTCTTCTACCTGTGCATTAGGACAATTATCCGGCATTAATGATGTTGCGATTGTTCATCACGGACCTTCAGGATGTGCTGCAACTGCTATCGGTATATCCAGTGGTTATGAGTTGTTGGCAACAGCCTTGGGACGAAACCGGGATCATTTTGCGTATACCTGTACCGATATGACGGAAGCAGATACTATTCTAGGGGCAACCGACAATCTGAAGGATGTAATCCGCGAAACGTACAACCGTTATCATCCTAAAGTAATCTTTATCGGTGCCTCTTGTGTAAGCGGTGTGATTGGCGAAGATCTGGATGGTGTTCTGGATGATTTGAGTGAAGAGATCAATGTCCCGATTGCTCCTATCCATTGTGAAGGGTTTAAATCGCAAATATGGGCAACCGGATTCGATCTGGCTCAACATGCGATCCTCAAATACATTGTGAAACCACCTAAGAAAAAAAGCAATAAAGTAAATATTTACGGCTTTACTCAGGGACTAGCGTGGAACACGCGTGCAGATATTAAACGTTTACTAGATGTTCTCGGACTGGAACCTACTTATCTTCCGGCATCGGCATCGGTAGAAGAACTCGAACAACTTTCGGAGGCGGTAGCAACTGTAACCACGTGTAGCACGTTGGGATCTTATATTGGCATCGGACTTGAAAAAACGTATGGTGTACCATTTCTTCGTTCGCTGCCACCTCATGGGATAGTCGGATTCAATGATTATGCACGGAAGTTGGCAAAAATTGTGGGCAAGGAAGCAGAGATTGAAGAATATCTGAAGGAAGAAGCAGACCTTTATTTACCGAAACTGGAGAAGATAAAAGCACAACTCAAGGGTAAGCGTGCCATGGTAGCTATGGGTCCTGGATTCGGGGCTAATTATACCCGTATTTTGCAAGAGTTCGGGATAATCGTAGAGCACGTATCTGCATGGCATTTGGATAAGGAATACGATGATGGATTACGCCCGGCAGGTCTTCAATACCTGATGGATAATTCTCCCAATAATTTCACGTATTCGGTGAATGATCTTCAAAACTTCGAATTTATGAATACATTGAATAAAGTGAATCCGGATGTCTTTATTTCACGTCACCCCGGTTCTACGGTATGGGCCATGAAGATCGGTGTTCCGGCCTATTGTGTTTATGATGAATATAATTCATTTGGCTACAAAGGAACGTTGCGATTTGCGCAAACGCTTTTAAATATCATCATAAATCGCAGCTTCTCAGAAAATCTGGCAAAACATGTCCGGCTTCCTTATACAAACTGGTGGATGGAACAACCTTCGGATGCCTTTTTACTTGAAACAACATAATTAATAATAGAATGACAAAAATTTTAGATGAACCACGCTATGTTTGTGCATTAGGTGCAATGCAAACTGTTCAGGCTATAAGCAGAGCTATTCCAATCATACATGCCGGTCCGGGATGTGCAGGAAAACTTGCAGGAAGTCTAGCCGGAACAACCGGAGACTCGGGTTACCTGAATCCGCAAACGTATCCGTGTACGAATATTGGAGAGACAGAAATAGTTTTTGGAGGCGAAGGTAAATTACATGATGTAATCGAAAACGCATTGAAGGTGATGGATGGTGACTTGTTTGTGGTGTTATCAGGTTGTACTACTGAGATAGTAGGAGATGACATCGATCAGGTGGTTAGTGAATTTGAAGATGCTGAAAAACCTGTTATATCAGTAGCTACTGCAGGGTTTAAAGGAACTAACATACAAGGACATGAATGGGTGGTAAACGGCATTATTAATCAATATCTTGCACGCCGACCGAAAGGAGAAAAGATTACAGGATTAGTTAATATATGGGCATCGGTTCCCTCTTATGATCCGCATTGGTTGGGTAATATCCGTGAGTTGGAGAATTTAGTTCGAGAGTTGGGATTAACACCCAACAGCATATTCGGTGAATTTCGTGGAATAGAAAATTTAAATAAAGTGCCTTTGGCGGAATTTAATCTTTTAATTTCACCCTGGGTAGGTCTTGAAAACGTGAAACTATTGGAGCAGAAGTTTGGTACACCCTATCTTCATTATCCTGTATTACCGATAGGTGCTCATGAAACATCTGCCTTCCTAAGAGCTGTCGGAAATTTTGCCGGTATCGACGTAAGACATACAGATGCACTTATTGAAAAACATGAGAAGGAATATTACTTCTATCTCGAACGTTCGGTAGATATCTTCTTCGAGAATCGTACAGCATCCAGAATGTTTACCACTGTTACCGATGCATCCAATGCACTTGCTGTTTCTAAATTTCTTGTCAATGATCTTGGCTTGATGCCCAATACACAGTATATCACCGAAGGTGTTCCCGAGGAATATCAGGAAAAGATTGTCGAATACTTTAAGGACTTTAGCTATGGTATTGAAGCCAATGTTGTCTTTTCAACCGACGGTTACCTGATTCATAAACAAATTGAACAAGAAGATTTTTCCGGTGCACCTTTAATCATCGGTAGTATTTTTGAAAAGAAAATAGCCAGACAACTTGAAGGCAACTTTGTTTGTATCAGTGTGCCGATTAAAGAAAAAGTAATTCTTCACAGTACTTATGTGGGTTATCATGGAGGATTGAAATTGATGGAAGATATTTATACAAATGTATATCAGAGCTTCAATTAAGATTCGTCAGAGACTGTATAGTACAAGGCAATAGATAATTAAAGCAATGCTAAGTTTGACAGAAAATATGAATTGTTACAATTTAATGGAGAAAAAAATGAAACAATATGAATTGAGAGAAATCTATATTTTAAAACAACGAAAAAAACTTTCCATACTTGGGATATTTAAAAGTTATTATTGTTGAAGCTATGGAACTTCCTTATCAAAGCTTATAAATAACCGATAAGGACGTAAAGGTAAGTTTTTATTTTTACATAAATTATAAACAAAAAAAGTGTCCTCTATTCCGACGGCAATTGGCTTCAAGGACACTTAACACTAAAAAATTAGAGTCATGACAAAAGTATCAAAAAAATTAAAAAAACGAAATTGGTTTCTACAGAAAATCATTGCCTTAACTTTTTTGCTGATTTCTTCATTCTTTGTTAACGCTCAACAGCAAAGAATTGTTCTAAAAGGTAAAGTCTTTGATGAAAAAACCGATGAGGCTGTAATAGGAGCTAATATCAAAATTAAAGGACAAGAAAAGGTAGAACAATCCGGATCCATCACGAATACAAACGGAAGTTTTAGTCTTAGTATAAATAAGTTACCTGTTACGCTGGTTGTTAATTACATAGGGTATAAAGAACAAGAAATTGACGTTTACGAGTACACAGAACCTATCACTATTTCTCTTTCACAAGATGTAAATTCTTTGAATGAGGTCGTTGTAGTTGGTTACGGTGCTCAAAAACGAAAAGAACTTACCGGTTCTATTGCAACTATTCCAAACTCTTACCTCAAACAATCGACGACTTCGTTTGATAATGCACTTGGTGGTGCTGTAGCAGGTTTAAATGTAACTCAAAGTTCAGGACAACCCGGAGCAACTTCAACTCTGCGTATTCGTGGTGGAAATTCTATTACCGGGGGAAATGAGCCCTTGTATGTAATTGATGGCTACATTTTATATAATGATAACAGCAATACGCGCACAGGAGCAGGTAATTTTGATGGAGGACTGAATCCTCTTTCAAGTATTAATTCCAATGATATTGAATCCATCGAAGTATTGAAGGATGTCTCTGCTACCGCAATTTATGGTTCGAGGGGTGCCAATGGTGTAATCATTATTACTACAAAAAAAGGCAATAAAGGTAGTGATAATGTCAATTATCAAGTAACCTTTGGTTTGCAGAAGGTTCGTAAAAAACTGGATTTGCTCAATGGAACACAATGGGCACAGCTTTATACCGAACTAAAGCAAAATAGCGGACAAACAGGTTTTACGAATGCTCAGATTAATAGTTTTGGAGAAGGTGAAGATTGGCAGAGTGCAGCTCTTCAGACAGGTAGTTCTCAAAATCATCAGTTGACGTTCACTGGTGGCGACCTTAAAACACGCTATGTGATTTCAGGAAACTATACTGATCAGACTGGTATTATTAAGAATACAGATTATCAAAAAATAAGCGGTCGTGTGAATCTTGACCGAACCTTTTCAAAAAGTTTTACTGCAGGTATAAATGCAAGCGGTAGTAATTCAACACAAAATGGATTGTCGAACTATGGAACTTTAGCAGCGCCAGGGCGATTAGCCGGACCTTATGATTTGGCAATCAGAACTTCGCCATTGGTTGGTGTCTATAATTCGGATGGAAGTTTCAATTATACTAACGCTTATGAAACCGGTGATATAAGGTTAGGTAATACTACTGTTAATGCAATTTCGGATATTGTAAATACAAAGGCTGAAACAAAACTAACCAATGTGTTTGGCAACTTTTATGCTAACTATACCATTATCCCGTCTTTAGTGGCTAAAGTTGTTGTAGGTGCTGATTTATATAATACAAAACAAAATTTTTATGCACCTAAAACATCTGCAATAGGACTGATCCCTAATGGATTGGGTTCGGTTGGATATAAAATATCGGATACATGGCAAGGGGCTTTTACCCTAAACTACAACAAGAAGATTAACGATCATTCGATAGATGCACTTGTTGGCTACACGACCCAAAAAAATTCCATAGAATATGCTACAGCTACATCATCCAATTTCTCAAATGAATCATTGACATATACAAGTCTTTCTGCAGGTTCTACGTATGGTGCACCTACATCCGGAGGTTCTGAGTCCGTTTTAAATTCATACATTGCAAGGGCTAATTATTCTTTTAAAGAAAGATATAATCTGACTGCAACATTACGGGCTGATGGTTCGTCCCGTTTTGCTGAAGAAAACAGATGGGGTTACTTTCCATCGTTAGGTTTGGCATGGAATATTAATCAGGAACCATTTTTCAAAAGCAATATTATCGATAACTTCAAACTTCGCGTAAGCGGTGGTACGGTAGGTAATCAGGAGATTGGAGATTATAAATACTCAGCTACATATTCTGCTGCAGCTAATGCATCGTTTGGTGGAGTCCTAGCAACGGATTACACCAGAACAAGATTAGCCAACCCTAATTTGAAATGGGAATCGACCAGTCAGTATAATGCAGGTCTCGATTTGGGGTTATGGAATGATAAGCTAAACTTTGTTTTTGATATTTATTCCAAAAAGACTTCTGATTTATTGGTTGATATTCCTGTGGCTATAACAACCGGTTTTAGCTCCCAATTGCAAAATATAGGCACAGTTACAAACAAAGGTATTGAGTTGGCAGTAAACGGAACTATTCTGAAAACAAAAAATGTAAACTGGACAGCTTCTGCAAATATAGCTCATAATGCAAATAAAGTTACCAGTCTGGGTAGTATAACTTCTTTCCAACCTAACTTCAGCGCAGACAACAGTTCAAGTCCGCTTTCAGCAATTTTGCCACTAATAGTAAAAGTTGGTCAGCCTTTAGGTACTTTCTATGGGTATCAGTTTGCAGGTGTTGTTCAAAAGGGCGCCGATTTATCAAAAATACCTGTTGACGCAAGAGGTGCGACTTCTAACGCAGTACAACCGGGAGATCCAATATATGTTGATCACGACGGAGATAATAAAATCACAGATGCGGATAAAGTCGTATTGGGTAATTCACAACCTGACTTTACCTATGGGTTTTCAACTTCATTCAGCTACAAAAAGTTTGATGTATCAGTATTGTTCCAGGGAAGTAAGGGAAACAAGCTCTATAATGCTCTTCGGCAAAATCTTGAAACATACTCAACAACGTACAACTCATCGGCAATTTTAGCAGATAGATGGACCTCTACCAATCCATCGACAACAGTGCCTCGTGCAGTAGAAACAGCGCAAATTTATCTGGATAGTCGTTATATTGAAGACGCTTCTTTTTTGAAGTTGAAAAACATAACCATTGGTTACACGCTGCCATTTAGAATTACTAATAGCAAAAACTCAAATTTAAGAATCTTTGTTTCTGCCCAGAACTTATTGACAATTACTAAATACAAAGGTTATGATCCTGAAGCTTCCAGGTATGGCGGCGATGAAACCAACGGTTTATATCAGGGTATTGATTTGGCAGCTTATCCTTCTTCTATAGGATTTAATGTCGGTGCAAGTATTACATTCTAAATAAATGATTTGACGACAAAATATATTAATTGAATTTAAAATATAGCAATGATGAAAAAATATTTATTCATACCCATACTTTCCGCCATCCTTATCTCTTTTGCATCGTGCAATAGTCTGGATGTCGATCCAATAGGAACATTGACCAGTACAAATTTTCCAAAAACCGACGCAGATGCGGTAGCTTTAGTTAATGGCGCTTATGTTTACATTTCTGAAATTAGTACATATACTTCTTATTTGACGGATTTGCCAAGCGATGAAGAACAGTGTGGTGAAGCGGTAACTTCTACCGGTGCTCCTATTGGCACCTATGATCACACGCCGTCTAATGGTATGATTTATCAGGGATGGATCTATTTGTATCAGGGAGTGACTACCGCTAATGATGTGATTGATCAGTTAAAGACTGCAACGACTATTAGTTCGGATATAAAAGCAAGAGTAACTAATGAGGCTAAATTTCTCCGGGCATTGTATTATTTCTCCATTGTTCAGTATTGGGGAAAAGCTCCTTTGGTATTGCATTCGACAGACAGTAAAACCCCAAGCAGGGCATCGGTTGATTCAATTTATACACAAATTGTAACCGATTTGACTGATGCAACTGCGTTGCCTGCTTCTTATTCAACAACAACAGATTTGGGTCGTGCTACTTCAGGGGCTGCATATGCATTGCTTGCCAAGGCATATATTACCTGGGCACAAACCGGTGCTTCTGCAAATGCAGCAGTAAGATATCAAAAATCGATTGATGCCGCTAATAAAGTAACAGGTTATTCGTTGACTGCTGATTTCCTGGATAATTGGGATACCAGCAAAAAGAACAATTATACGGAAAACATATTCAAAGCAAGTCATACAATAAGTCAGTTCTATCCTGGAGATGGATTCAATCACTTATGCCACTGTTCTTTTGTGACAGGGTTCTCGCAAGAAACTCCTCATCTTATTGTTTCGGATCCGGCACAATTTTACGATAACTGGGATAGCCGTGATCAACGTAAAAGAGGTACGTACGCAAAATATCTGTACAACCCGAATACAAACAGCGTATTTACTTTTAACATACCCCGTTACCGTAAATATATTGATACTTTGAATATCAACACAAGTGCTACAACAAGAGCTATTGACAGAACCATTATTCGTTATGCTGATGTGTTGCTTACTAAAGCAGAGGCCATTAATGAATTGAACGGACCTACTTTGGATGCTTACACGGCTATTAATCAGGTTCGCCGAAGAGCTTATAAGAAAACTATCGATTCACAACACCTTGCTGCCGATGCATTTGACTATAAGAATCTCACAAAAGAACAATTCAGAGATTCGTTACAAAAAGAGTCTCTTCATGAATTCACCTATGAACAGCAACGTTGGTTTAACCTGATTCGTTGGAAAATTCTTGTAAAAACGGTGAAAGCTGTTGCTGCAAATGCTCCTAAAACGGATGCTTATGCGCAGGTAAGAAAGAAATCACAGATATCACAGAAAGATTATCTTTTCCCTATTCCACAGAATGAAAGAGATGTCAATCCAAATCTGACACAAAATCCCGGTTGGGATGGTGGCCCTGCCGAAAGCACTTTTGATTCAACTTATCAATAATAAACAATAATTGTATTGTGCAGGTTTCAGATAGATGTAGCCTTAAAGCAATGTTTGTCTGAAATTTGTGCAATTCGATTTCACAATTAAAAAATGCTTTTTATAAAAAAATTAAATACTAGCCTCCTCGTATTGGTCTTATCAACATTTATGTTGTCATGTAAGACTAATATCTCTATAGATGGAGACGGAAAAGTTGATATTCCAATCGTCAATACCAACATTGATACGGTTCCCGATTCAATCAAAGGTTTGTTAGTGTTGCATGAAAATTTTCAGCAATGGAAACGGGATGGATATTATTTGCAAACAAAGCAAGATTGTGAAACGGATGTGATGAAAAGTACAAGAACTGTTTCATACTTTCCTACTAATGTTTCGGTAATATATGATGCGTTGCAAGTGAATTATTCTCTTATTGATTTTGCGGTTAACCCGGAATGTGGCAATCCAGATGGAACTTCTACGGCGACTTCAGAAGTTAGTACTGGGTATGTTGCACTGCAATGCCCGATTTGGTATACTTGTGGTCACTATTCAAAAGGGTACTTCATCACTTCTCCAATACCTTCTGTTTCTTATTTAGAATTCACAATTTCCTATAGTTATAATTCAGGAAATACATATGCAACAGGTATTTCATTGTGGAAAAAGGGAGATAATGACGCTGATACTATAAAAGTTGGAACCTTTGTTCCCTCTAATCCTTTGGAAGGGGAAAAATTCACCGTAAAAATTAATTCTAAAAACGTAATTCTTAAATTTAAAGCTGAAAGGAACAGTACTCTGCCGATTGCAAATGAGAGTGATATTAACAGGGCCGTTAGAATTCATGATCTATATATTTGGAAACCAAATAAGTGAGTAACGCTATTTCTGCATATTGATTGACTTCTAAATAAATAAAACAAGAAATGATATTAAAATATAGATTTTTTGCCTTTACGCTTTTGCTTGTAATGGTATTTAATATATGTAGATATCAAATACCCTATATCCAATACAATCTTTTCAAAGATTACATCGCAAAAAATTTATGTATTAATAGAGATAAGAAAGATAACTGTTGCCACGGGAAGTGTTTTCTCAAAAAACAAATTAAAGTAACTGATGAAAATAATAATGCAAGCGAAAATAATAGCACTAAAAAAACTCAAAAAACCGAGGGAGAAGACTTTCTCTGTTCTTCTGTAAGTATCCCCGACCCAATTGAAATTGTATTACTGTCAATTGCCGTCACAGTAAAAGTCAAGACTCTAAGATTTGCTAATGTAATTTTTGTACCTCCAAAGTCAACAACATTTCTTAATCGAAGATTCTCTTCTTTTTTTAATGATATAAACTTTTTCTGAAGAATACTATATTGTTTTGAATGTCTGTAATCTAAACTGTATGAAAATCTTTAATTAAAATTATTGTCTGCTTCCAGGTTGTTTCACTAGAAGATAATAGTGATAACTTTGACTATCTCGGTAATACGTAATTAAAGAACGAATCATCGGTCAAAGAAAATAAAGCCTTTTCTTTAAGTAAGCCAAAATTCAGTATATGCCCTGATGGATCGTATTTTTATTTTTTCAAATTTCATTATTGGGAAGCCCAATACCAGTTTTCATTAATGACTATTGTAGCTTACAGAGTAAAAGTATTTCAGAATCTAAATCATGCTACGATTTTTAATACAAATCTAAATGTCAAAAAATATATATCTGAGATATTTCCATTGGCTGAATCATTTATATTATATTCGAACAAGACAATAATAACAATCCATTACCGCTGATAACTTCTTTTCATATTCTATATCAATAGAATATCTGAATAAAAAGTTTTTCATCCAGTATCGAATTAAAGGGTACAACCAAGAAAGTAAAGTAAAGTGCTGACTATGATAAAGACCAGATTCCAGCATTTTTTATTGTGAATGCCTTAATAGGATATGAATTTATGCTCAAGCATAAATCGCTTACAGTTAGGGCCTAATAGGGAAATCTGTTAGAAAGAAGATATTTCGCTAAAAGGAAGGAATATTTATATCAATTTTTAAATGAATATTTATAATAAATATAATATGAAGATAAAAACAATGAGAATATTTTCAATTAATATGGTGTTTCCAGCATTTTTTATTCTGTTATTATTCACAGGCTGTAAAAAAAACCATAAAATCGAAGGTGCTACTGCAGAGTTTCCTTTTGGAAAAGTTGAAATTCAGGCCTTGAGTGGTGGAGCATGTGGTGCTCCGGCATACATTGCAAAGGAAAAAGGTTTTTTTGCTGCCGAAGGATTGGATGTTACTTTGGAGACCGGAACTTTTGAAACAAACAAGACTGGACTGGCAAGTGGTAAATTTCCTGTGGCAATAGGTGATTTTCAGTTTTTCCCCTCAATAAACGAAGGGTTGAAAATTAAATTGATTGCAGGATTGCATCAGGGCTGCATCAAATTAGTGGTGCCTCCCGGATCAAAAATTAAAGATGCCAAAGATCTTGCCGGTAAAAAAATTGGTGTGGATGAAATTGGTGGAACCCCCATGGCCATTACCAGTGTGTATCTTGCCAACAATGGAATAGATGCCAAAACAGGAGTGAGCTGGTTGGCTTATCCGGTAGAGCTGTTGCAAAAAGTAGCCGAAAAAGGTCAGGTGGATGCTGTTGCATTGTGGGATCCGTTTGGAACTTTAGCTGAAAAGAAAGGTTACAGAGTGCTTTGCGATATTGGCAAACATCCACTTTTTGCAGGAAAATATTGTTGCTGCCTCTATGCTTCAACCGAACAACTTGAAAATTACCCCGAACGTATAAAAGCCATCCTTAGAGCTTATAACAAAGCCAGCGAGTGGATTGCGGCGCATCCGGAAGAAACGGCGTCTATTATAATTAAAAAGAAATACATTTCCAGCGACGATCCTGCATTAATAACAGAATTGATAAAAAGCTATCAGTATCATGCTCATCACAATGCAGCCATTGCACATAAAGCCAAGGACGATGCGTTTTATTTTGCCAACGAATTGAAAAAGACAGGATTCCTGCCAAAGGATCTTGATATAAAAAAGTTTGTTGATAATCTATATTTCGATTTAAAGGTCGAAGAAACTACGCCTCATGGAAGCCCACATGAAGCTTCAGCAGGTGATCATGGAATGAAAGGCATGTAAAAATAAATTTATTCGATATTTTAATTGTAATAAACCGGATGAATAAAGATAGGTCTTTGACCACCCTTTTTATGCTTATGTCGTTGGACGGAAAAATCTCTACAGGCAAGACAGATAATCTGGACTTTGATGTGGATTTTCCTCATATTCCAGGTGTGTCTGAAGGGCTTCATCAATATTACGAAATGGAGCAAACTACTGATTTTAATTCATTTAATTCGGGTTTTGTACAGGCAAAAGTAGGGGTTAATGATAAGAAGGAGCCTGTTAAAATACCTGTAAGTTTTATTGTTATTGACAGTAAACCTCATTTGACTGAAGATGGCGTAAATTATTTCATTCAGAAAAGTAAAACTTTCTATCTTGTTACAACGAATAAACATCATCCTGCTTATCAGGTGTCGTTTGCCGACAATTTGAAGATCATTCAGTATGATAAAGAGATTGATTTTAATGATCTGTTCTTTAGATTAAAAAATGAATTTCATGTAGATAAAATTACTATTCAAACAGGAGGTACATTAAATGCTGTATTACTCAGACAAGGATTAATTGATTATGTTTCTATTTTGGTAGCTCCTTGTTTAATTGGCGGGAATCAAACACCAACAATTATTGATGGTGAATCATTTACATCGATTGAAGAATTGGGAAAAATTAAAACTCTTGAATTGGAAACAGTCAACGTACTTGAGGATTCTTATATTCACCTGAGATATAAAGTAAATAACTTACAATAACTCTTTATTTTTAAAATAAAAATTTATAAATATGACTAAAATAAAAAAATCAGAACCTGAACCAGGTCAAAGCGCATACTGGAAGCCACAATCCGGTTTATGGTATGTTGCAGCTGTTGTATCAGTACTGATTGCATTGGCTGTCGATATATTAGTACCTGACTCCCAATTTGTAAATATCCTATTCTATCAGGTTTTTCTGGGAATATTTATCGCAACTTTGATTGTGTTGTGGCTAATATCTGTAAAAGCAAATAGTTTACGAAAAATTCTGTATCATCAGGCTCAGTTTATCTTTGCAGTTGGTATTGCTTTGTCAGTATGGGATCTGCTTTCAACCAAAAGTAATATACTTCAACTCCCTTTTTTCCCTGGACCAGCACAAATTATCAATGTAATCGTAAGTGAACGGGGAACTCTTCTGATCAGTTCGTTTTATTCGTTGCGTCTTTTTTCTGTAGGACTTATTCTGGGCACTGTTTTAGGTATTGGTACAGGAATTCTAATTGGTTGGTACAAACAATGGTATTACTGGCTTTTTCCGATACTTAAAGTAATAGGTATTATTCCTCCCATTGCGTGGATTCCAATAGCCGTTGTCGTTTTTCCCAATAGTTTTATTGCCGGGCTTTTCCTGATTGTTATTGCTTCGTGGTTTCCGGTAGCTTTCATGGTTTCCGTCGGAATAGCTTCTACTCCAAAAGTATATTACGAAGTTGCCCGCACACTGGGAGCTAACGAGCGGTTTTTGTTGACTCATGTGGCTATTCCCAATGCAGTCCCTGATATTTTCACAGGACTTTCTACTGCTACCGGATTCTCATTTCTCACACTTATCGTGTCCGAAATGATAGGAGCTAAAGCCGGACTTGGATGGTATATTAACTGGGCAAAAACATGGTCGGCTTACGATAAAGTATATGCTTCCATTGTCATTATGGCTATCGTATTCTCTATCATATTAGCCGTGCTTAACTCAACCCGCAATTATGTTTTACGTTGGAAAAAAGGGATTTCAAAATGAGCAAACAAGAAATTTTAATCAATATAAGTGGTGTAAACCGTGTATATTACGACACAACTGGTAAACCAACCGTTGCACTGCAAAATGTAGACCTTGATATTAGAAAAGGTGAATTTATAACATTTATCGGGCCGAGTGGTTGTGGTAAAACAACTTTACTTAGGTTGATTGCAGGATTAGATACTCCTCAAAGCGGTATTGTCAGCATTGAAGGTCAGCCGATTGAAAAACCCGGGTACGAAAGAGGATTTGTTTTTCAGCAGGCGGCTTTGTTTCCGTGGAAAACAGTAGAGGGAAATATTGCTATTGGGTTGAAAGCAAGAAAAGTATTTAAGGAAAAAGGCAGGTATATCAAAGATTATATTGATCTGATCGGGCTTACCGGTTTTGAAAAAGCCTATCCGCATGAAATATCTGGAGGCATGGCACAAAGGGTAGCTATTGCACGGGCATTGATAAACGAACCGAAAGTACTGCTATTGGATGAGCCACTCGGTGCTTTGGATGCTTTTACCCGCATAGAATTACAAAGAACGATCCGCAGGATTTGGGAAAAAACAGGTATTACCATCGTACTAGTAACCCACGATGTGGATGAAGCTGTCTTTCTGAGTGACCGTATTGCCATTATGACTGCCAGACCAGGACAAATTAGTGAAGTTATAGATGTAAACCTAAAGCAGGAACGAGACCGTAATGATGATGAATTTATTATTCTGCGTCGCCGTGTACTTGAAAAACTTGAACTGGCTGGTAAACACTGGTCGTCTCGCTTGATTGATCCGTTGGAGCAACCGAGTATCAGTGGCGAAGGTGAGGCTATTTAATATGAAAAAGATATAAATATATACAATGCCAAGAATAGAATATCTAAATTATGATACTGAGAGTATTGATGTGCAGCAAGTTTACAACAAATATTAGTCTTATACCGACAAATTATTATCTTCGATTTGCGTTAATTTGGATCATTTGCGTTCTACCTTTTTGATACTGGCTTGCCAGGTTAGGTTTATTTGGTTGCTATGGCTCATTATAAAATTGAATAACGAATAGAATAAAACGAATAAAATTTTAATCATGAAGACGAATGTGTTGAATCTTATCTGCTTATTTGCTATCTTATTGATAGCAATCTCATGTGAAAAAGAAACTCCTATTGTGCAAACGACAGGAATAGTATTCCCTAAAACTTCCGTTTTACTGAATGTAGGATCGCAAGATACCCTTAAAGTGGCTATAAGCCCGACGAATGCCACTAATCCTGCTGTAACCTGGACTTCAAGCGATACTACCGTTGCCAGGGTAAATGCAGACGGTATCGTTACAGGGGTTAAGCACGGAAGTTCCACTATAACTGCTACAACGGTGGATGGTAAGTATAAAGCTACTTGTGTTGTTCAATCGCTGAAGTGGACAAGATATACCACTGCAGATGGTTTGTCCGCTAATTCGGTAAGTTGTGTAGTTATTGATTCTGTTGGGAGTTTATGGTTTGGGGGATTGAGTGCGTCAAAGTTTGATGGCTCCATATGGACTACCTATCTGGATAATCAAGGAGCTCGGGCAATAGCGGTTGATAAACAAAACAATAAATGGTTTGGGACGGGATACGGTATAAGCAAGTTTGATGGTACAAACTGGATAACATACGATACTTCAAACTCTGGTTTGACAGATAGTTCCATCAATTCTAATACTGTAGCCATAGATTTAAACGCTAGTGTCTGGGCTGCTACTTCAAGTCAGGTGACGTTTAGTGGAACAGGTGTTTCCGTGTTTAATGGCACAACCTGGAAAGGATATAATTCTACTAATGGATTAGCATCTAACAATGTTGTCTGTATTGCTGCAGATGCACAAGGGAATAAATGGTTTTCTACCTATAAAGGCTTATCCAGATTTGATGGTACCACTTGGACTTCCTACACCTCCGCTAATACAAATACAGATTTAGTTAATAATGTGGAATGTATTGCATTTGATGCACAAGGAAACAAATGGTTTGGGACTGATATAGGGCTATTGAAGTTTGATGGTACGACTTGGACTACCTACACTATATCCAATAGTGGATTAATTTGTAATCCGATTGTTTCAATTGCCATTGATAAACAGGGCAATAAATGGCTTGGTACACTGGCTGGAGGAGTAACAAAATTTGATGGCACCACTTGGACAAATTATAACTATGATAAATTCATCGTTATCGTTAGAGGAATAGCTATTGATAAGCAAGGAAATAAATGGTTTGCCACAGACAATGGCGTGTTTGAATTACAAGATTAGAAAAAAATAACGAACCCTATAACACACGCCTTGGTCGTTATGGATTACAAATCATAACGGTACTCAGAACATTAAGCAAATAATATAAAGTTAGTTACGTATAAAAAGACAGACACCCGATAATCTTTGTAGAAATAGTTAAGCCAAAGCTGCAGTGCACTGATATAAATTAAGACACATTGAGGATAATCATATAAATAAATTACAATGCCCAGAATAGAATATTTAAATTACAATTCTGCAAGTACTGAAGTGCAGCAGGCTTATGATAAACAAAAAGCCAGTGCCGGTGGATATGTCACTAATATGAAGAATACATTGTTGCGTTCGTTGCCGGCGTATCATGCCCTCATGGAATGGTATCCATTGCGGGACGAAGTGCAGACATTTATAGGCGATCGTGGGGTGGCTATCTTTTGTCATGCCATCTCTACAGAGGATGAATGCCTGCTGTGTTCAACTTACTTTCGCCGTGATTTTGCTGAACTCGGAATTTCCCTAAAGGATCCTCAATTTAGTGAAAAGGAAGAGCTGCTCGAAAGTTTTGGACGACAGCTAGCCCGCAATTCAGATAAGATATCCGACACATTCTTTGACAAACTAAAGATATTTTTCAGTCAAGAGGAGATAGTAGCGTTGGTGGGGTTTGGAGTCATTATGGTGGCTACAAATTTAGTAAATAATACGTTGAAAATAGAAATAGACGATAATATAAAATCTTATGTCAACTCAAAATAATCAGCAATTGGAAACCGAATTTTTAGGAAAAACCATTTTTATAACCGGAGCCGGTCAGGGTCAGGGACGAGCCGCTGCTATTGCTTTTGCAAAACACAGTGCTAACGTTATCGGGTTTGATTTGGGTGAAAAAATCAGTTATCCGGCGTATAATCGCAGTAGCAGTAAGCATTTGGAAACACTGAAACTTGAAATTGAAGCTTTTGGCGGTCATTTTGTCGGAATAACGGGTGATGTGAGAAAATACGACGATATACAACATGCAGTAGCTGTCGGTGTAGAACAATTCGATACTATAAACATTCTGTTCAATAATGCCGGTATCAGCGCATATGGATATGCGCACGAACTTACCGAGGAACAATGGGATGCGATGATTGATATCAATCTAAAAGGGGCATTTTTGGCTGCTAAAGCGATTATTCCCATTTTGATAAAGAATAAAGGCGGAGTGATAATCAATAACTCATCAGTTGCCGGACTGCGTGGAATGAAACGGCTTTCGCACTATGCCGCATCGAAATGGGGATTGATTGGACTTACAAAATCGTGGGCTATAGAACTTGCACCATATAACATTCGTTCCGTGAGCATTCATCCCACGGGAGTTAACACTGCTATGAATGATGGTCTGGCTGAATTGGAAGGTACTACGGCACTGGAAATTGCCGAACGATCAGCGGGTAACCTACTTGCAATACCATGGATCGAAACTGAAGATGTGGTCAACGCACTTCTGTTTCTTGCGTCGGATAAGGCAAGATATATTACGGGTAGTCAGTTTGTTTTAGATGCAGGACTGCTGACAGTATAATGATTAATCAAATTACCAATAAATAAACTATTAAGAAAGGAGAATTTTATGGCACTTAAAAGCCCCAGAACATTTGGATTTGAAACACGTCAGTTACATATAGGACAAGAACAGGCCGACCCTACAACAAAATCCAGAGCAGTACCAATTTATCAGACAACTTCCTATGTTTTTGACGACACGGATCATGCACAGGCTCTCTTTGACTTAAATGCCGAAGGATATACCTACACTCGGATTATGAATCCCACAAATGATGTACTCGAAAAGCGTATTGCCAGTTTGGAAGGCGGTACAGAGGCATTGGCTGTGTCATCTGGTGCAGCAGCCACATTCTATGCTATATTCAACATAGCTCAGGCTGGTGACCATATCGTTTCCGCCAGCACCATTTACGGAGGTACTTATAATCTTTTTTCAACTTTTGTGCAAAAGTATGGAATAGAAGTGACTTTTGTCAATTCCGATTATCCAGAGGAATTTGAAGCCGCTATTAAATCCAATACAAAAGCTGTGTTTATCGAATCATTGGGGAACCCGCATTCCAATGTGACTGACATATCCAGGGTGGCAGAAATAGCCCACAATCACAAGATTCCCCTTATTGTCGATAACACTTTTGCATCTCCTTATTTGCTCAGACCAATAGAGTTCGGTGCCGATGTGGTTATTCACTCTGCGACTAAGTTTATTGGTGGCCACGGTACCTCTATTGGAGGGCTTATTATCGATTCAGGAAAATTTGACTGGGAAGCTTCTGGCAAATTTCCCGGTTTAACAGAGCCGGATAAGAGCTATCATGGTATTACCTTTACGAAACACTTTGGCAACGAAACAGCTTATATTAAAAAAGTAAGAACTACATTGCTCCGTGATACGGGAGCATCCATCAGTCCTTTTAATGCTTTTCTGCTGTTACAGGGTTTGGAAACGCTTTCCTTGCGTTTGGAAAGGCATGTTGAGAACACGAAGAAGATTGTCGCCTTTCTCGAGAATCACCCCAAAGTAAAGAAAATCAACTATCCTGCTTTACCATCTAGTAAGTATGCTTCGCTCTATGCAAAGTATTTTCCCAAGGGTGGCGGAACTATCTTTACGTTTGATTTGGATGGCGACTTGGCTCAAACTAAGAAATTTATCGATTCACTGGAGATTTTTTCTCAATTAGCTAATGTGGCCGACTCTAAATCGCTGGTTATACATCCATTCACTACTACTCATTCGCAAATGTCGGTAGAAGATCTTCACCGCGTGGGTATTAACGAAACAACAGTTCGTCTTTCCATCGGTACCGAAACGGCAAATGATCTTATCTATGATCTGGAACAGGCATTTAAAGCTACTGTATAATAAAGTGCGAAATAATATCCGAGGAAGTTACGATTTTGTTATTGTGTAAGTTTTTCATTATTTCTTAATATAGGACTGATTATGAATATAATAAAAGGGAATATAATTTATTATCCTTTGAATGCTAAATAAATAGTTATGACAGCAAAACTCAAATCATTGATGCAAAAACCAACATCGGGTTTACTAAAAAGCGGGCACTTTGTTCTGTTGTTTTTAGTGATGCTATACCCTGAAATTATTGTAGCACAGCAATCTGCTGTTCCTGTAAAGGTTTTATTGGTAACTGCTCATCCTGATGATGAAACATTATTGGCTACAACTATTTACAAAATCACCCATGAATTAGGTGGTATTGTCGATCAGGTTGTAATTACAAATGGAGAAGGGGGCTATTCCTATTCATTATTATCCGAACCTATTTATAAGCTTAAACTCTCAACCGAGGCTGTAGGCCGTGAAAAACTTCCTGAAATCAGAAAGCAGGAGCTGTTGAATGCCGGTAAGATTCTGGGTGTACGGAATCATTATTTTCTTGATCAAAAAGATGCTAAGTTCGGGCTTGATATAAAAGAACCGTTGGACACTACCTGGAATGTAAATTGGATTAGTATCCGCCTGCAAGAGTTGCTGATCAAAAATAAGTATGATTATGTCCTGACTCTTCTGCCGGATTCATTGACTCATGCTCATCATAAAGCAGCTACAATTCTGGCATTGCAAGCCGTGGATAAAGTAAAAGAAAAACCGGTAATTCTTGCCGTCTCAACTTCAAATAAAGGAGAAGCTGTAAAGGACTTTTTCCGGTTGGCTAATTTTCCTGTTAGCAACATATCACAAGGTAAATATACATTTCGGATTGACCGGACGGTTGGTTTTGCTCCGTTGAATGGACTCAATTACAAGATTATTGTAAATTGGGTCATTGCGGAACATAAATCGCAGGGCTCATTGCAAAACATGATTAACGATGGTGATTATGAGAATTTCTGGTATTTTGATCTGAATGGAACGGCAAAATTTGAAAAAACAAAACGTTTTTTCGACTTGTTAAGGAGTAAAGTTCCTGATTGAAAAGCGTATCTTATGACTCAAAAAGGAATAAACACAGTCATGGTTACTTTAATTTTCAATTGACCTGTTCAAATCAGTAAGCAGTTTTGGATTAACGAAGAAAGGAAGATAGCATCATGGAAAGTTACAATATAGATGAAGTGCGCAATTGTTACAACCTTGCAGCACAGGAGTATTCAGCCACATTTTCGAATGAATTGGAAGGTAAACCGTTTGACCGTAATTTGTTGACACGATTTGCAAAGAGCGTAGAGCCGTCAGGTAAATACTTAGATCTGGGAACTGCAACCGGACATATTGCCGATTATTTATATAGGCAGGGACTGAAAAATGTCACTGGTGTAGACATTGCGGAACAGGCATTGGCAGTTGCCCGACAAAACTATCCATATCTGAAATTTGAAACCAGAAATATGTTTGATACAAAACTGGAGAATAACAGTATTGATGGTCTTGTTTGCTTTTATGGGATAGTCCATTTTACGTATAAAGAAGTAGACCTTGCAATAAAAGAATGGAAGCGTATACTAAAGCCCGGTGGAGAAGCACTCTTCTCATTCCATATAGGTGAAGATGATTCAATACGGGTAGAAAGATTTCTGGATAAGGACAATGCAAAAGCAACATGGAATAATTTACGGGTGGATAAAATTGTTGAAATACTTACTGATAACGATATTGAATATGATGAAGTGATTATCCGTTATCCTTACATAAACAGAGAGCACCCGAGTAAAAGATGCTATATCCGGTTTACTAAAAGTTGAATTTCCAGGCTTCTTCATCGCTGTATTCTATGCAGTAGCTGCGAATTATATGAAATTATCCTGCTTATAGTTTATTGTTGGTTTTGTATTCTACATTGTTGTAGCATCTGTCTGTAAAGAATGACAAAGTGCTTATTAAGGCTGTTACAAATAAAAAAGTGGTTATACAAAGCAAACCCCGTATATATTTTTTCCTGTAAATCATATAAAATGAAATGAGTCGAGTGGTTGAATTAAAAATTACTAACCAAATGTTTGTTCACATGGTTTTGACATTAAGATATCGGAATGTACGCAGGGTAATTATATCTGTTATTTTGTTGTTCATTGTTGTCGTATTGCAGGCTGAAAATGTAACGGGCAATGTATATTTCCTCGATAAGCAGGGAGATAAACAGCCTGTTGCCGGTGCAAATATCTGTTTTTCAGGTAGCAGGGAATCGACCGCGACTGATATGGATGGCTTTTTCTCCATAAGTAGATCTGGTGTAAAAAATGCTTTTTTAGTGGCTACTTTTACCGGGTTTAAGTCCGATAGCTTGTTAATTGCGGAAAATGGTGCGGTGTCCGGTGTCGAATTTATCCTAAAGGAAGGGGTACAATTATCCAATGTTGTTGTGAAAGCAACCCAAAACGAAGTCACTGTGACCAGGCTAAGTGTCCCAGTCAGTGAACTTATAACGACAAAAGGTCTAATGAAATTGGCTTGTTGCAATCTGGCCGAAAGCTTTGAGAATAGTGCTACGGTTACCGTCGGTTTTACAGATGCCGTATCCGGGGCAAAGAGAATCCAAATGCTTGGCTTGTCCGGTATCTATGCGCAAATGTTAGCGGAGAATATCCCGACCTTACGCGGATTAGCATCTACTTTTGGTTGGAGCCAGACTCCTGCATCCTGGCTGGAGTCAATTCAATTATCGAAAGGAGCTTCTTCAGTGATTAATGGCTACGAATCTGTTACCGGACAAATTAATCTTGAATTTAAAAAGCCCGATAAAGTTGAAGATTTATATATTGACCTTTATGCTGACAAAGCAACTCAATATGAAATAAATATAACAGGAGCGAGAAAAGTATCGAAGAATTTATGGACAAATCTGTTGTTGCATGCTTCAACATTAACAAATGCACACGATAAAAACGGTGATCATTTTTTGGATATGCCCAAAACTAAATTTATTGATGCTTTTAATCGTTGGCTATATGTCAATCCCGAAAAAAGACTTGAATCCCGAACCGGCGTAAAGTTCTTATATGAAGACAGACTGGGAGGGCAGAGTTCCGAGTGCCATAAGGCAGATGTGTATTACATTACCGATATTGTAAATAAAGACTTTACGGTTTATAATAAGACGGGCATTTTTGTTGGCGATAAGCCCGGGCAAAGTATAGCTATCATAAATAGTTTTACCTATCATGAACTGAATTCGTATTTTGGTGCGCCCGAGACGTATAAGCTGTATTATGGCACTCAGAATTCATTTTACAGTAATCTTTTATTCTCTTCTTATGTGGGTAACCCAAATCATCGGTATACTGTTGGAGCCAGCTTCCTGTACGATGAGTATGAAACGGCTTTTAAGGACAAACTACCGGAGAATAACACTCCGTTGACTTCGTTAAACCGGTTGGAAGTTATACCCGGCGTGTTTGGACAATATACATATTCGCATGCCAACAACTTCACATTAATAGCCGGATTGCGGGAAGACTACAATAGTAAATACGGCTATTTGTTTACTCCGCGTGCGAATCTGAGGTATGCTGTCAGCAATAACATTATTCTACGTGCTTCGGCCGGTTGCGGCTATCGGGCACCTAATGTCATTGCGGATAATATAGGGGTAATGGCCTCGACACGAAAGTTTGACATTGATGCCATTAACGGATTGCAGATAGAAAAGGCCTGGAATTACGGTGATAATGTGACTTTCTATATCCCGGTCCGTGATGCAAAAAAGCTTACACTAAGTCTTGATTATTTCCATACCAGTTTCGTTAACCATGCTGTGATTGATTTAGACCGTAATAGAAACTGGGTGCATTTTTATAATTCAACCGGTAAATCGTATGCCGATGTATGGCAAGCCGATGCTTCTTTTTCTCCTTTTAAAAGATTTGATGTCGTTGCCGCTTTCCGTTACAATCTGAGTATGGAAACACTTTCGGATGGGAATCAGAGTTATTTGCTGGAAAAGCCGTTGATTTCAAAGTACAGGGGGCTGATAAACTTAGCTTATGCTACAAAGTTCCGGAAATGGATATTCGATTTCACGGCACAATTGAACGGACCATCCCGGATTCCAAGTCTGACTGGCTACACGACGGGGGCAACTGCGTCTTCTGCTTATCCGTTATTTTTCACGCAGATAACAAAAAACACAAAAAGACTGGACTTTTATGTGGGGGCTGAGAATATTCTTAACTATAAACAAAAAAATCCGATTATAAATGCAGAGGATCCTTTTGTCAAAGGGTTCGATGCCTCGCTGATTTGGGGTCCGTTAATGGGGCGTGTGCTCTACTGCGGCATCCGGATGAAAATCGGAAAACAATATTAAAGCAAAGTAATCATGTCTGATTTTAAAGCTTTTAAAAATAACACCATATGAATATATAATATGATCCAATTTGTATAATTGGATTTTTTTATTACCTTTGGACTATAATATAAATACATACACATGGCACTACCCAAAGTTATAGTCATAAAAGAAACAGAAAATGAGA
>Ga0302284_1000212_pt1 | contig 30615 bp, 27 predicted proteins | sample III_Fen_E2_1_FD_198760 | JGI IMG/M metagenome (GOLD analysis project Ga0302284, IMG submission 198760) | Peat permafrost microbial communities from Stordalen Mire near Abisko, Sweden - III_Fen_E2_1 | ecosystem: Environmental > Terrestrial > Soil > Wetlands > Permafrost | place: Sweden: Abisko...
TAAAGCATTTCCAACGAGAACAACTATTACTGAGAACAGAGCATTGATTTTTATTTTTGAGGCGACTATATATGGAACGATGTAGTGATTATCAATAAGCTGGATGAAATAATAGGCTGCCAGAATGTAAACTGCATACCAGGGCGTCGGCTTGGTTACAAGAGCTACCATCACAGGCATAGCGACTGCAATGATTCCCCCGATGTACGGAATGACATTGAGCAATGCTGCCAGAATACCAAGAATGAATGCATATTCAATTCCCAGCAGCAATAACGCTGCTGTATTCATTGCTGCCATCAAAACAGCTTCGATAAACAACCCCACAAGATAACGTTGAATAACAGTTTTGATCTGGGAAACCATCTCTCTTACATGGGTTTGATATCTAGATCCTGAAAGCATGCGAACAAACTCAATGATTATAGGCTGATAAAATAAGATCATGAAAATGTAAAATGGTATTAATAACAATATTACCAATCCATTGCCCAGAAGAACTATGGTTTGTCCGATAGCAGCAGTGCTTACATTGATTATCTCACTCTGCGTTTTTGTAATCCAGTCATGGATTTTCTGAGGATCTTTATTGAAATAATCGGCAGCATCTGCAATATTCTGGTTTAGCAGCGATGTAAACTTCTCTACCAGTACTGGCCAGGATTCTCCAAACCGGCCTGCCTGAGCAATAAAAACAGCACCAAATGCGGCAATTATCAAAAAGGTAAGAAACATAGTAAGAATAATAGCCAACACCCTGTTTATTTTTAGCCGCACCATAAAATTTACGACAGGGTGGAGTACTATAGCGATTATTATAGCGAAAACGACTGGAATAATAATTCCTTTTGCAATATACATTATTGCTAATAAAGCAATTATGCCCACCAGAAGAATGGTCACCTTTGCATAAAATGGTACTTTTAGTTCCTCACCCGGCACGGCTTCCTGAATTCAATTCTTTTTTGCGAAAAAAATGATGTAATACAGTCTGACCGACTGATTTGATAACATCTGAATTTTGAGCAACAATGTTAGTTATCCCAAACTGAAGAACAGAGCCAATAAGTTTTTTAAACAGATTGCCAGAGGACCCGACAAATATTTTTCTTGAAAGGAACCCGCTGAGGAGCCCCATGGCTGAACCGGAGATGTTATCGATAAGATAAGGTGATGAAGAGATTTCCTTCAAAGTATGCCTTATAAGATTCACCGGCTTCAAACTTTCGTAAGCAAGAAACAACTGTTCTTTCAAAAGCTGCTCTTTGATACTTTGTTCAGCTTCTAATAACTGGATTGAATTTTTAAGCCCGGCTATGGAAGTTATATTTTGCATATATTCTTATTTAAGAATGTGTTTAATGAAAGAATTGCCAACAAGCTTCTTAATCGGGTTATGCATAAAGAAATGAATGATAAGTCCTGCAAGAATATAAAATGCTGCTACCACGAAAAATCCCCAAAATACCTTGCCAAGGATATCTCCCAGCCATAATGCTAATCCCAGATTTAAAAAAAGCAGGAATGTTGCAATGAGCAGAATGACAATGGAATGGGGTACCAGAGAAGATACTACATCCGTTGTTTTATCAAGTGCCTTAAGCTTGACTAACTCGAAACTTGTTTTTGCATATTCGGAAGCCTTTTCCAGCAACGATTCAAGCAGCTTACTATTGTCTTCCATCTCTTCGTTCTTGATAAAGTTGTACGATTACATTCAATACTAATTGGTTGTGTATTTAGTACTGGCATTTGAAATTGTTAAGAGGAATACGGTTTCTTCCTCAGTAGTGAGACGGTACTTAATATTATCGTTGAGTGTCATTAACTGGCCTTTGTAAAGGGTAATAGTATCTTTCCTGTGATGAAATCTCAGCTTGCCCTCAATTATCTGAAGAGTAACCGAGTCATTTGACTGAAAAGAAGATATTTCCGTACCTTCATGCATAGCTGTAAGAATAATCTGTTTTTCAGGGCTTTTCAACAGAATCATTGCATTAAGTTCCCCGTTAGCCCAGGTATAACTTTGCTTCATTTTATCAATTAAGGAGGGCAAGTCAAAAGCTAATAATTTAGAATCAGTTGACCTCCTGTTCTTTGTGTAGAGAAGATTAGTCCTTAGTGTTTCTATTTCCATAAGTTATGTTTTACTGCCTTTTTAACGTTTAACCAAATCGAGATCATTTTATCCGGCTATATTCTTAGCCTCTTTTTTAACATCTGATACTTTGGTCTTAACTTGTTCTGTAAAGTCAGAAACTTTTTCCTTTACCTCGTCTGCTTTGACTGAAAGGCTTTCTACAAATTCTTCGAATTTTTCTTTTAAAGCATCCGCATAGTCTTCTCCCTTTCTGGTGATCTTTTTCCGTGTTTTCTCACCTTTATCGGGGGCAAATAATATCCCTAACAATGCTCCGGCAGCAACGCCGGCCAAAACGCCTAGTAATACTTTTCCTGAATTCATAATACTGTTTTTTAAATAATTACTAAATAAATTAATGATATTAATGAACTTTTCTTCCTTTTATATTCCTGATTTTAATTGCAATAAATCGTAGTAAGTGAATAACTCCTCACATGATTTATATTTATTGACGTGACATAATTATTTTACTTAATTAAATAGAATTTCAGCGTACTAATTTTCTCTCCAGAATTACCCTCATCACTACTAATAAAAGTGCAAAAGCCAGCAGAATGTGAAATAAACCTCCGATTCCATATCCGATAAATCCGATTGACCATGCAAGAATCATTATCAGGGCTATTATGTAGAAGAGGCTTTTCATAATTGTAATGTTTTTGATTTGAGAGATTAGTCACAGGTGTTATATTTAAGAGAGCGTGCTAATCATTTCATCAACAAAGGTAGGTTTGGCTATTCTTTATCCGTTACATTATTCCCGGAATAAGTTACATCATTCACATATATGGGGTAAAATCAAAAGAGGATCAGATCACAAGGGTTGACTGGCAAAGGTAAAGCTGAAAAAACGGATATATTTGGTTAGAGGTTCCCCAGAGTGAATCGCCTTTTGCTCTTGAGATTTTTAAAGTGAGAGGGGGTAAGTCCAGTCATTTTCTTGAACTGGTTTGACAGATGGGACACACTGCTGTAATGAAGTTTCCAGGCAATTTCGGTCAGATTGAGCTCGTCATAAACGAGCAGTTCTTTTACCTTTTCTATTTTATTAGCCAGGTAAAACTGTTCGATTGTAGTGCCTTTAACTTCGGAAAAAAGATTGGAGAGATATGTGTAATTGTGATTTAATTTTTCGCTAAGGTAATCGGAGAGATTTATTTTAATCTGTTCATCATTAAAATGGATCAGTTCAATTATAGTGGTTTTGATTTTCTCGACCAGGATCTTTTTATTATCATCCATCAATTCGAGCCCGACCAGATTAAGCGCAACACCCAGATTATCAATTTGTTCTTTTGAAACTTTCTCTGTTATTTCAACTTCCCCCAGTTCAACAGCGGTGTAATGCATTCCAAGTTTTTCAAGTTCCGATTTAACTACCATCTTACACCGGATACACACCATATTTTTAATGTACAGCTTCAAATTTTCTCTTATTCAATTAATTTCTACAGAATACAAATATAATACAATTATTGTTAGCCTTTAAAATGAAATAGTAAGCTTTTGCAATAAAAATTATTTAATTAAAGAAAATAAAAGAGATGAAATTCATCAATGTCAACAAATAACACAAAAATTATTATTTTTGCACTCCAAAGTGATGATACGTCTTTGCTGCAAGCTTCGCTAAAGCAATAGTTATCAAAGAAAGCTTTGGAGCACATGGTCGGTTAACCGAGTGGCTAGGTAGCGGTCTGCAAAACCGTTTACGGCGGTTCGAATCCGCCACCGACCTCAACCAATCCCTTGCATGAAGTGCCGGGGATTTTTTGTTTTAGAGCGGAGGCAGGGAAGCCCATATTATTGACCACTTTTTGCCGGGCATATTATTTTTACCAAATATTTTGGACGCTAAGTCTAAAATAACTACTTTTTCAGGCTTATTTAAAAACAATAAATCATGGTACATTTTAAAGAGTTAGGGTTAGTGAATTCGAGAGAATTGTTTAAGAAGGCCTTTAAAGGAGGATATGCAGTTCCTGCTTTCAACTTCAATAATCTTGAGCAGATGCAGGCAATTATAAGTGCATGCGTTGAGACAAAATCGCCGGTGATTCTGCAGGTATCAAAGGGTGCCCGGAAATATGCCAACCAGACTTTGCTCCAGTATCTTGCAAAAGGAGCTGTGGAATACGCAAAAGAACTAGGTTATGCAATTCCTATAGTATTGCATCTCGATCACGGCGATTCATTCGAAACATGCAAGTCGTGCATAGAAATGGGTTTTTCATCGGTAATGATCGACGGATCACATTTCCCATATGAGGAAAACGTAAAGTTAACTAAACAGGTTGTTGAGTATGCTCATCAGTTCGATGTTACCGTAGAAGGTGAATTGGGTGTCCTTGCCGGCATTGAGGATGAGGTTTCATCCGATCATACATCTTATACCCGACCCCAGGAGGTTGAAGACTTTGTGAAAAAAACAGGAGTCGACTCTCTGGCAATATCTATAGGAACCTCTCATGGTGCGTTCAAATTCAAGGTAAAACCAGGCGAGCTTCCTCCCCCCCTGCGTTTTGATATTCTCGAAGAATGTGAAAAACGTATTCCGGGTTTCCCGATCGTCCTTCACGGCGCTTCGTCAGTGCCCCAGGATATTGTAGCCGAGATTAATAAATATGGCGGAAAAATGGAAAACACAGCCGGTGTTTCTGAGGACCAGTTGCGCAGAGCTGCCAAATCAGCAGTTTGTAAGATCAACATCGATAGCGATGGTCGTCTTGCAATGACAGCCGCTATCCGCAAGGTCTTCGTTGAAAAACCAGGTGAATTTGATCCTCGTAATTACCTGGGACCTGCACGTGATAAACTGAAAGAGCTTTATAAACATAAAGTTGTAAATGTACTCGGCAGCGCCGATAAGGCATAAGAAACAGGTTTAAACTACATAACAAGCAAACATCTTTCAGCGACCCTGAAAGATGTTTTGTTTTTGTAACCATTTATATAACATATGGTTGTCTGAAGGAGCCTTTGTGAACCCTGGTGTTAACCTTAGCGCACCTTCGTGGTGAAAACAAATTAATTTAACCACTAACCTGCCTGCCTGCCGGCAGGGGATCACAAAGTGACACTAAGGAAAAACAATGATATTAACATTTATTTTAGACACTATGTTAGTTCCGGGTTAAATATTTTGAACGTAAGAGTTAAAATGTATAAGACATTCCTAAATTCTGCATCTGTTATCAACAAATACATTGTGTGATTATAGGTCTGTGAATCATGTAACTTATTCAGAAGATTATGTAACTGTTACAGCTACGAAGAGGCATACCTTTGTGAAATAAGAAATTAATAATAACATTTAAATCATTTCAGATATATAAACATAACTCAAATAAAATTAAAATCATGGGAAATCTACTTTATGTTATCGCCGTAATCTTTCTTATTGCCTGGGCAATCGGATATTTTGCTTTCAGTGTCGGAGGAGTTATACATATTCTTCTGATTATTGCAGTTATTGCAGTGTTATTCAGGATTATTTCAGGCAGAAAAATTCTGGATTGAAGTTCCTGTTAATGGGAAATATAAATCAATTTAAATCAATTACTTAATAAAGTCAAATTTATGAAAAAATTCATTTTTTGTTTAATGGCAACAATCCTGACATTAACATTCCTTCCGATTCAGTCTTTTGCTGCAACTAAAGAAGATCCTTCCTCATTAGTTGTCACCAAACCGCCAGAACCCGCAGAAGCAGCCGAAGCTAAAGCCCTGGTAACGAGGTTAGACGAAATTAAAGCAATGGATATGTCAACTTTAAAATCGGCAGACAAGAAAGAGTTACGTAAGGAAGTTCGTTCAATCAAACGCGAACTTAAAACAATAAGCGGCGGTGTTTATATTTCCGCCGGTTTATTAATTGTTATTTTAATAATACTCGTTGTTTTAGTGTAATTCATTATAAACTTCAGATAAATAAAATCTGATTGTCATCCCGGCAATCAGATTTTTTTTTCGGCTTTTGTAAACATTAAGTGAGGGAATTATAATTTAAATTTGAATGGGTTTAATTTATCGAGTCTGAAAATAAAACGGATACGTTCTTTCAACGATCCCCTGATTGAATTAATATTGTCCGAAACTATAAACGGGAAATAAACCTCAAAAAAGTCCCATAACCCTGCTTTGAAACCTGCTTCATAGAATAAAGTTGGATTATTAGCCGGACTGATACCATGATCGTTCAATAACAAATTAACAAAGGGTTTTACAGGTATCCTGGAAGCAATTCCAGGAAGATTGCTGGTTAATGTAAGGGATATAAGCCAGTGACTATATCCAAGACTATCATTAACTGCAGTCACCAGACCACCTTCTGACAGCATCATTTGTCTCGATAAGAATGAATTCGGAAACGGTGTAAAGCGGTCGGGATAAACTCCTTCATATAAATATTGTTCCGGACCACTTCTGCCGCTTGATGAAAAAGCATAAAAAGGAGCTGAGACATCATTTTTAAGCATCGTACCTGCGAAAACTCTGAAATCCAACCCATTTTTCTTCCCTCCGTAGCTATATCTGTAGTTTAGTTCAATGGATGTCTTCTGATATGACTTTCCTGATTCAACAGAGAGTTCCAGATTAAATGGATTAATTATACTGGTTCTGTTTATGATGTAACCAAATTGCAGATATGAACGCATCTTTGCCTGAGTAAAAGACTCAATCTGGGTGAGATCAGAGGCCGCAGTATAAAGTCCGTAAACCTTCTGGTTAACGGGATTAATAGCAGTTTTGGGTTTCAAATAAAAGTCTAATCCAATCCTGGCTCTATTATATTCCAGGGCTCCCGGGGCACCGAACTGTTCTCCTTCAAGGGTAAGAGAGGCAAATCTTATAAAACTATCGTAAGGGATCATATTGAATGAAATTTTTGCACTGCCAGTGAGGGCTTCAGAACGGAAAGTATAAAAGGGCATAACAAAATATTCAAAAGGTTTTGGTATCATAGTTCCATTGTGCATTGCTACCCCGGCCATAAAACCATCTGCAGTTGTCCAGTTAAATAAGGGGAAATAAATAAGATATCGTTTATCAGGATCTTCAACAGTATATAAGAGCTGGACCCGAACAGGATCAGTTCTACGGAAAACACCTGAAGTACGGATGTTGTTATTAAGCCTGAATAACTCAGTCATCTTATGGCCGGGATCGATCAGGATCTGGGAAAGATTATCCGGTGTCGTATTGATCCATTTCTGTCCACTGAAACCATCTTCCCATTTCCCTGATAAGATTGAGTCTCCCTTCAATCCTGCTATGAGCATTGGCGCTTTCAGCTCGCCGCTGTTTTTAATAAGCACTTTTCCATTCCTGTACCTTGCCATCTTATAATCGAGCCTTTTGGTCGTACCCAGAAAATCATCAAAAAACCATGACAGATCTTTCTCTGTATGAGATTCAAAGACCTTGCGCAGATCATCGGGGTGGGGATGTTTATTTTTCCATGAAATATAGTAATCATGCATAGCAGAATCATATAGAGAATCGCCGAGATAAGCCCTCAGGTAATTGAACCCCGAAGCAGCTTTACTATAGATTATGCTTTCATAATTATCGAATGTATATTCCGTAGCTGATAGATTTATGCTCTGTTCCAGGTTTCGTCGGGCAGGAATTAACCATTCGAGCTCCTGAATTCGTTGTACCGGCATTTTATTAATATGGAAAAATGTCGCCAGTTTTTTATTTTTTATGTTTAATTCCCAAAGTTTTTTCTCAGGATATCTTAGATTCATATATCTTGATTCATTAGCAGTTACAATGCTTTCATCCATATATGGGAATCTCCTTTCGTCTGATCCTAATGCAGAATAAAACCAGCTATGGCAAATCTCATGAGCTATTACATCATCTAGTAAGTAAGGGTCACCGGCCAGCCCGATAACAGTAAGTCCGGGATATTCCATTCCCGCACCTGAATTAAGAGCACTTTGAACAGCTATAAAGTTATTATATGGATAATCTCCATTCCATTTGGAAAAATACCATAAGGCATTATTAATGTATGAAATTGATTTTCTCCAGAGATATGCCTCCTGGTTAGTGAACATTGCCCATGTTGTTATGTCCCTTCCTGATTCAGGAAGCCTGATATTTCCTTTGAGCACATGAAATCTTTTATCAGCAAACCATGCAAAATCATGAATATTATTCTCCGTATATCTCAACGTTTTTAACTGATTTGAAGAGGGTGGGAAATCTTCATTTATGTAGTCAGGTATTCTCATCCAGGCAGTATCTGCAGCAAGATTATTCAGCCAATTCTTCTCCTCTTCGTTCTGAAGGTTCCCTGTTGCCCCTACAATATAATTAGCAGGCAGAGTAATGCTTACATTAAAACTGCCATATTCCGAATAGAATTCACCCTGATCGAGATACGGTATCTGATGCCAGCCTGTCCTGTCGTATACAGCCGGTTTGGGATACCATTGTGATATCTGATAAGATTCACCGATATGACCCAGACGTGATGTTACTCCCTTTGGAATCTTCAGATGAAAAGGTGTGGTTATAATTATTGAGTCACCCGGGTTGAGAGGTTTATTAAGTATCAGCCTGCAGATATCCGGAAAACCTGTGAGAAGATTCCATTTAATACTTCTGCCTCCGACTTCATAATTCAACGAATCTATATATCCTCTTAACTCCGGATCGTTGAATAATTTTGACTTACCGTCTCTTCTTAATAGCTCCTTTGCTAATTCGGTTTTATTGCTCGAATATGCATTTGGCCACAGATGAAAGTACAAAAATCCAAGAGTGTCGGGAGAATTGTTAATATATTCAACAGACTCAAATCCTTTCAATTCATGTTTCTGGTCATTAAGAGTTACATGAATATCATATTTTACTTTCTGCTGAAAATAATCCTGCGATGAAGCTTTCGACAGTGGAAAAAAAATTCCGGGAATCAGGAGTAAATATTTCCGCAAAGAATACTTATATATGAGTTTTTGTATAATGATAAGGCGTGAACTTTTCATCAGGAAAGATAATAGTTTTGCTTCAAAAGTCCCAAAGTTACCGACCCTTAAGCAGATATCCAACTCTTCCTGATAAACCTGAAGATCAAAACAATTATTCCTGCAACCAGTCCGCATATAAGAACAGTAATCCATCCCGGCAGGAAAGATGTACCATAAACAATTCCGCCTATAATAAACATAAGTATCATGCTGAAGATAGCAAATAAGGAGTTTGTTCCTTTCTGTTGCATTTCACGAACCCGGGTAAACGGCAACTCCCTCCTCTGAAATATAATGACTAATAATATGATCATTGTGTTACCGAGACAACCAAGGGCTACCTGGGGTAAAACAGATGATCCCCAGAGAAGCATTGAAGGAACGGTAAGCAGAAGATAAACAGGAATAAAGAACCTGAACAAAATTGCTTTTATGGCACCAGTCATCAAATGTCCGTATCCTTTCAGAGGAAGAGCCTTGTAAATCCATGCAGCCTCGGGAGTGTCAGTGTATGGCAGTTGAATGATTGCAGCGTTTCCGGAAAATCCTACAATTACCATAAACAGATACTTACTGAATTCGTTCTTTTCCTGTAATGAAACAGCCAGATTCTTAAGGTCGGGCTTAAGAATAACAATTGCAAAGACTATCATAATCCCAAAGTAAGGGTATACTGATTGTTTAAACTTACGATCACGACGGGTTGTTGCTTCAGCAAAATTCCAACCTGCCTTCTCCAATTCGGATACACAGAAGAATTTTTTAATTCCATCGGTAAATCTTTCTCTCATTTTCCCTCTTCTCAGAGGCGTAATGCTTTCAGAAGAGCCTTCTGAAAGGATATTTCCAAATCCCTTCGACAACGACTTTACAAGAAAGAAAGCTCCCGATACCGGAACAACAACAGCAAGCGAAGAAAGCAGTAAAATGGAGGTTGTATTGTCTGTGAACAGACTCAGTTTTACAAGGGCTGCTAACCAGACCGGAGGCAAGAAATATGTCCACCAGTGGATTGATAGTGAAACATTCTTCAGAACACCTGCATCTAATAACCGGGGAATAAGCTGGTAGCTACCGAAAATTATTATAGCAATTACAATCTGTGTATATGATATAAAATCTTTAAACCGTTCTCCATTTACGACTTTGGATATCATAAGATATATAAAAGTTGTAAAAATCAATGTGATCCAGGTACTCAGACCTACTGCGATAAAATAGATCAGAATAATTATTCCTTTATATTTTATAGCCACCATTATCCCTGTAGCCAAAGAGAGAGCCAATGCAATAAAACCCATATAAAACTGGATATGTACCAGCCTTAACAGTAGGAGAGTCCTGTGATTGACAGGACGCGGAAGCAGGATATAGTTATCGCGCTGATCGAACAATACTGTTGTAAATTCACTTAGCAGTGTCATTGTCAGTGAAACCATAATAATTGAAAAAAATATGGTGAGGCTCAGGAGCAGATCACCAACTGAGAAAGCCGCAATACCAAACAGCAGTCCAAACATTGAAAATGTAAATAACTGATAAAGGAATGAACGTTTTTTCATACCTGAGGTCTGGAACCCGGTCGGAGAACTTCGAAAATCCATTGTCAGTTTAATTCGTATAAGGATCTCGAATTGAGGATAATCAACTCCCAGCCACTGAATAGGGATCTTAAAAAGTCTTACGAAGAATAGGGCAAATTGTACCATGATTAATTCTCATGAAAGCCATTAAATAAATTTTCAGTGCTGATCTCATTATCCTGTCGGCCGGTTAATTGGGCAAATAACATCTCCAAAGTATCGGCTTTTTCGGTTTTAAGCTCATTAAAGGTGCCATCTGCCACTACATTACCATTATTTATCAATATGATACGATCTGAAATCTTTTCAACCACATCCATAAGGTGTGAGCAGTAAAAAATTGTCTTTCCGTCTTTTGCCATACGAATCAGCAGGTCCTTCACGAGTAAAACAGCATTAGCATCCAGTCCCGATAAAGGCTCATCAAGAAAGATAATATCAGGATTGTTGATTATTCCGGCCATGATCAGTATTTTTTGCTTCATTCCTTTAGAAAAAGTATCCATCCTCTGATCGGTGTGTTTCTCCATTCCGAAGAATGACAGCAGATTTCCGGCCCTTGATTCAACTTTATCTTTATCCAGGCCATATAATGTGCCTATAAAACTGAGATACTCCCTTGGTGTCAGAAGGTCATACAAGGCACCTGTTTCGGGAACATATCCGATATGTTTTTTTATTTCCAGACTTTCTTTTTTCAGGTCCTTGCCGAAGATGGTCACTTCTCCTTCAAAGTCGGGCAGAATTCCGCATAAGATCTTCACTGTTGTGCTTTTCCCGGCGCCATTCGGACCAATATAACCGATTATCTGACCGGGATGGATATTTAGGTTAATGCCTTTGAGCACTTCATTTTTGCCATTCCCCTTACCGTAAGATTTTTTCAGATTCCGGATAACAATTTGTGTATTTTCCATATTGGTAACTTTTAAGATTCGTAAAATATTTGGTGCCGGAATTATCCTGACAGCAAGACGGATATCAAATTTATTAATTTTTTTTTATTTAGAACACTCCTGAAAGCAAAATGGAAAAATGAGAAAGAGAAAATGAATACCTTTATCATTAATATTTTTGTATTATCATTATATAACAAACTTCCTATGAAAAAAATTCTTCCAATCTTATTCTTAATGTTGAGTAGTATTGCATTTTCTCAGGTCCCTGAAAATTCGAAAACCGGCTCTGCCAATATCCTTCCCGTCAGGGGTTTCTGTATTTCGGCACCTCAACCAAAGGACCTTGATGCTTTCATTAAATTCATAAATGAGGAACTCGCCCCCAGGTCGGTGAATACTCTTATCCTGAGGGTGGATTATAATTATCAGTATGAGAGTCATCCTGAATTAAGGGATTCTTCGGCTCTTTCAAAAACGGAAGTTAAAAAGCTTGTTGCCGTATGTAAAAAGAATAATATAAATATTGTACCCCAGGTAAACCTTCTTGGACACCAGTCCTGGGCCGGTAAAGCAGGAAATTTATTAAAGGTTTATCCTCAGTTCGATGAGACGCCAATGGTGATAATGCCTGAGAAATATGTGTGGCCTAATGCAGACGGATTATACTGCAAGAGTTATTGTCCTCTTAACTCTGATGTTCATGCTATTGTATTTGATATTGTTGATGAGATCTGCGACGTGTTTGAAGCTGAGGCATTCCATGCGGGCATGGATGAAGTCTTCTATATAGGAGAAGCACAGTGTCCACGTTGTTCAGGAAGAGATAAAGCGGAGCTTTTTGCGGGTGAAGTCCGTACCATTCGCGATCATCTTGCATTGAAAGGCCGTAAGCTATGGATATGGGGAGACAGGCTCCTGGATGGAAAGACAACAGGACTGGGAGAATGGGAGGCAAGCTATAATAATACCTTCAGGGCAGTTGATATGATTCCTAAAGATGTAATTATATGCGACTGGCATTATGAGCGTCCCGACCAGACGCCGGTTTATTTTGCAATGAAAGGATTGAGTGTAATTACCTGTCCGTGGAGAAACCCGGGAAATGCTGTACTTCAGACTCAGGATATGATCAGATTCAGAAGCTCTTCCACACCAGAAATGAAAGATCGTTACCTGGGTATGGTGCAGACAATCTGGTCGGGTGCCGGACAGTTTCTTGACAATTACTATAGCAGAAAACCTGAAAATTCGGAGAATTCGCAGGTCAGTTGTTTTAAGGCTTTATTTGGAGAAATCCAAAAAATGGCAGAGACAAAATAAGTAAATCCATTACGCCGCTACGCCTATTTATAAGTTCTTGTCATTGAAGATGGTATGACTATTACAAAATCAGCGAGTCCCTTGTTTTCATCACTCATTTTTTCAATTTCATCCTGAAGAACGGCTGAGATTGTCAGAGATTTAATTGCAGGGTTATATTTGTTCAGGTACCAGAGTATTCCCATGTGTTTGTCGGAATGATAACTACCGTTGTAATGAAGAAGAATCTGACCTTTCTGTAAATTATTTACAATTGACTTTGCCATGGTTGCGTCCTTTATTGCCTGAGCTTTAGGAAGGTTTTCGCTTACTTTTCCACCCATAGTACCACCAATAGAACTACCCATTGAAAGCATATCTTTATAACAGGCCAGTTCCGGATCATATTCAATAGGTAATGGAGCAATATATTTAAGCCCTTCAGGTGAGACATTCTGAAGCGCTTCAAATCCACCTGCTGAAACTACAGAAGCATATCGGCGGGGAATATTAGAAGCAACAAATTTTAATCCGTTTTCCCTTGCAAAATTCAAAAGGGGTTTATAATCAGTTGCATAATTTTTCCAGAGACGTACTTCAGTCTCAAAAGAGCTTTCTTTAATTAACCCTGCAAAATATTCATCAATAAGTATTTGATTATCTGTCTCGAACATTTCAGCTGAAAGGATAAGATCTTTCCCCCTGGCTGCAAAAAGACTTTTTGTTACTTCGAGCTCCAGCCAGTGTGCTATAGGGTTATCGTGAAGCTCGCCAAAAAAGACAACATCAGATTTGGTTGCAGCTTTTATTATATCCTCATAATCAGCTCTTTTGCCTTCTCCGTTAAATATTTTATATGCTGGTTTATCCTGTGAAAATGCTTGTAGCGAAATTATAAGAATGAATAAAATTGCGGATAATTTCATATTGACATATTTATAAGTTATTGCTTAAATGAGGAGTTAAATAAAGAAACAATAATCAGTATCACAAAGTTCATATACGGTACATAAAGAAAGGACATGCCGTAGCATGTCCCCCCATTGCAAAATTATAAACCTATTTTAAACCAAATCGATAACTGAATTTTACAAGGAAGACGTTATGAGGGATATTTTTGCCCTTATTGAACAGGTCACCAAGGTTGTTGAAAAAATCCATCTGACCTGAATCGCTGTTATAACTTCTGGTCTGACTCCATACCAGGAAGAGCGTGGAACCGGGACTGTATTCCCATCTTACAACAAGATTTGAAAGGAATTGTTTAACATTAAAATCATTTTTCCCGATTGTGTAATCGGTTTTTCCATCAGCATTTTCATCAATGTTAAAATGGTCGGTATCAAAGGCTATCTGACTATTGTTATAAGTCAGGAACCTGTCCTGGTACTTGCTTGCCATAGGATCGCTGATATATTTATAGTTGTAATATTTCCCGGTCGCAACAAATGGCTGACCCCAGTACTGGAAGGTAAGATTCGGGCTAATGTTCACATTGACTCTGAATGATGTACTTATAGTTTTCTGATTTATGCTGCCGAAAATATATCTTGCATCTCCGTTATACTCAGTCTGGGTTACATACTGAAGCTCTGAATATGATTTATTGTATGTAGGACTTATTGTAAAAACAAGATAATTAGTTGGTTTATATGTTATGTCCAGTTCAGTATATAAGTTATCAGAGCTGTTTTGGAAACCATGAGATCCGTTTGCCGATACATTGAACATTAATTTTTTACGGCTATCAGTTGAGAAACCGATTCGTGGATTGACACTGCCTGGTAATTTCATCATTGGTCCGCCACGAAGTATGTCGGTGGAAAGTGACGGAGTGTTAAGACTACCGCCGGTCCATATATTCCAGAAATTTTTCAGGTTTGTATATGCGTTCCATTCGTAACCTCCGCCGACCCAGTTACCACCGAAATTATTAATTGAATAAAAATCAGAGTTAAGGTTAAAATTCTTGTAAATCCCTTTTGGATTAAATTGGTTGTATCCGGCCCAAAGGACATAAAGTATCTGATCTGTTACACGCATATAGCCCAGATCATTGGTTTCAAATCCTGGAGTTTTCCATAAAGCTGCACCCAGGAAATTCCAGTGCCCGTTTTGTTTCATTATCTCCATTCTCCCTCCTGCACCTGACAATGAAGTTCTGTTCGTATCAAGAATTGCGTAGTTTTTACCAGGACGCTGGAAGTAGTGTGCGGAAGATTCCTGTGTATTCGTAATAGCTTTTTTAGACCCCTCCACCATACTGAATGCTGTATTGAGGTTAAACATCCAGTTTTTGTTTTTAAAGTATTGTGTAAAATCAATTCCTCCCGTATATGCAGCCTTATGTAATATATCCCGGACATCAGCATCGAGTTCCCTGTTTGTACTTGTGAATATTCCGCCAATTATTGTATTACCATTATTAATATCTTTCTGTACCCGTCCCACAAAATAATTTGTGAGTGGTTCAACTGTTCCAAATTTTCTTCCCCCGATGGTATCAATTTCTGCCTTTTCCTGAGCTGTCATAGCCTCTACAATTCCAATCGAAAGGCCATTTTTAGTCTTCCCGGTAAGCTTAGCTGCACCAAGGATATTTGTTCTGGTTGGCACATCTGCATACCAGCCGTCTTTAAGATCAGGATACCCTTGTGGCTGCCGGCCTATCCTTCGGGAATAGAAAAGATTGTCATTTCCAACTCCGCCATCACCGATACCTAAACCAAAGTTTGTGATATTATTTCCTTCGATAAAGAATGGACGCTTCTCGGTAAAAAAGGTTTCATAGGCTGACAGATTTACAACAGACGGATCCGCTTCTACCTGGCCAAAATCGGGATTGATTGTCAGGTCCATTGTCATATTATTTGTAACACCTATCTTGGCGTCTATGCCACCATTTAATTTAGACAGTTTTCCTTTGGCCTGGAAAGGATTTTCCGATACAGCCTGGAAGGTTTCTGTTTTGGCCACGCCATAAGGGGTTACATCGAAGATTTTTCGTGGTTTAATTTTATCAAGTCCTTTCAGTTCCCCGAAAAGGTGAACCAACCCCGGAGCATCTCTGGGAATATGCTGCCAGAAAGATTGTTCGTTCTTCCTGTATAAAATTCTTGCCACATCAAGGCCCCAGCCGTCTGAAGAACTCTTATCAAACCTTACCTGGCTGAAAGGAATTTTCATCTCGGCCACCCAGCCATCTTTGTTGACCGAAGTCTCTACCCACCAGTTTGGGTCCCATGAAGAATCCTGGTTTTGCCCGTCATTGGTAAACATCTGGTCATACTTAACTCCTGCTGAACTTACACCAAACAGGAAACCTGTACGGAGGTCATGAAAACTGTCAAGAATTATTCCTACAAGGTCTCCGTCAGCCTCATCCCGTCTTGTTAAACGGTTAACAATGCTGTCAGGTGATGTATCATAAGCCTTAATTGCTACATAGAGATTATTATCATCAAACAAAATCTTGAATTCGGTCATTTGTGTTTCCGGTCTGCCGCTGAATGGCTGATTTTGAGTAAAACCCCCTGCCCAGGTACCGGCTTGCCATACTTCATCGTCGAGGATTCCGTTGATGACAGGAGGAGTAATTATCTGTGTTGCAGTATATTGCTTCTTTTCGGGGTCCTGTCCAAAAAGCACCGGAAGAAGAATTAATATGAGCAGTGTTGTTAAAAAAATCCTTTTCATGCGGAATAATTGATTAGTGGTTTTCTCCATAAGGACGTAAAAGATTGGATTTTGATGCAAGAGACTATCTATTTTTTAATTATTAATTTTTACCTGCGCCAACCACTTTTCCATGTAATAGAGACTATCCAGCTGATTATTATTTAGTTAGATTATCAGTAACAAATCATTGAAAATTGAGGTTGCCAAATCCCAAAACTCCGAGCAGGAGTGTGGGATAAAAGAAGACACGCTGACAGGATTGTTACCCTATTCGTAAAGCCGTATAAATTCAAATGTATTGCCGGTATATTTAAGGAATTTCAGAAAGTCGGATTTTGAAATTACCAGTGAGGCAGTATTTATATTAGGATGAAAGGTAAGCCTGTCAAAATCATTTAATTTTTCATCTATGAAAAGATGCACATGTTTTTCGGAGTCATTAATTAGACCAAATGGTGAAACTGAACCCGGCTCAACACCAAGATATTTTTTTAGTCGCTGATCTGAAGCAAATGTAAGTTTGCCCTGTTTTAGCCTTTTCTCAAGATCCCTGACATTAAGTTGCCGAAGGTGTTCGAGGATAACTAAATAGTGTCTGTCACCTTTATGATTCCGAAAGAAGATGTTTTTGCACCTTCCTGAATTATAATTTACCCAGTGAACCCTGGCATCTTCAATGGTTGCCAGCGGCGGGTGCTCATGATACTCAAACTGAATTGCCAGCCTTTCGAAAAGGCTGTAAAGTTCTGCCTGGCCTCTCATCCTGCTTTACTCTTCTTTGAGACATATGAAAATTCCATTCCAGCGAGCAACGCAATATCAGATCCTGCATCTTTAAGGTCAAAATCTTCTTCATCATAAAACCATTCAACGATAAAAGGTATCCCCGATGGAATAAGTCTTTTCAACTCCAGATAGATATCATAAAGGAATTTGGCTGATGATGAATTAAAATACTTTAAGTCGGTACTGAATCGAAGAGGTGAATCTAAAGTATAAATTTTATTTTCATCATCAAGAATACTATCAATATACATTTTAACCCATTCAATGACAGGGTAATACAGTTCACGAACATCTTCAGGGGAAGATATCCCCCGGATCAGGAAAACATTTTCCAGCGGAGAAAAATGAATCTCAGGTGTCGTACTTGTCGGACTGATATAAAGTTTTTCTATCTGCATAACTTTTTACAAAATTGTCTGATAATTTATATAAGGCAAAAGTGTTTATAATTTGTTTTCAGCTATAATAAATTGTTGTCTTCATTCTCAGGGTAATAGCCTGTATCTTCGAAGAGTGAACTTTTTGAATAAGCCTCCACAGCCAACCTGTCACATATCTCATTTTCAGTGTTATTCGCATGACCTTTAATCCAAACAAACCTGACGTTGTGTTTCCGGTAAATTTTTAGAAACCTGATCCAGAGGTCCGGATTCTTTTTCTTTTTGAAAGCTTTGGATTCCCACTGGAATACCCATCCTTTTTCCACTGAATCCGCTACATATTTGGAATCGGTGTATACAACTACACTGCTGCCGGATATTTTCAGTGATTCAAGTCCCTCAATAACTGCCATCAGCTCCATCCTGTTATTTGTAGTAAGTCTGAACCCGGCAGATTTTTCAAGCCTGTGCTTTCCGGAGATAAGTACCACACCGAAACCTCCGGGACCCGGGTTTCCGCTTGAAGCTCCGTCGGTATATATTGTAATTTCACTTGGCATGATGCAGGATTATACCTGTATTAGTAACGAAAAGCTTTATTGCAATAGATAAAAGGATAACTCCAAAAACTTTCCTGAGGATTTGCAATCCGCCTGCACCCAGTATTTTTTCAAATAATGAAGTTAATCGCAATACCAGATAGATTACTACCATGTTCAGAACAAGTGCAATAAAAATATTAATTGTTTGATACTCAGCTTTCAGAGAAAGGATTGTAGTTATTGAACCGGCACCGGCAATCAAAGGGAATGCTATAGGGAAGATTGATCCTCCGCCCTGGGAATCCTGTTTAAAGAGTTCAATCCCAAGGATCATTTCCATAGCTATCAGGAAGATAATGAAAGAACCGGCTATTGCGAAAGATGATACATCAATGCCGAATATGCCAAGTAGAGGGCTTCCAATAAATAAAAAAGCAAGCAGGATCAGAAATGAGACGAGAGTGACTTTGACTGATTTGATCTCACCTGATTTAGCTTTAATGTCGATGATAATAGGAATTGAACCTGGTATGTCTATAATTGCGAAAAGAACCATAAAAGCGGCGAGAATCTCTATCAGACTAAAATGCATATTTCAAATTTTGGTGCAAAGATAATCAAATTTCGTTTTTTCTCTGTGTCACTCAGTGCTTCTCTGTGTCACTCTGTGTAAGTTCTTATTTTTATGTTACACTGAGGGCCACCGAGATAACAAATAGAGTTTTAATTGTACTACAAAAAAAACCCGGGCATTTTACCCGGGTTCAATTTATAGTAAATATGTTTTATTGAACTATAGTCATCTCATCAACAAGATGTTTGGCTCCGGAATAAACATCCATTATCCAGAGTACATAACGGATATCGACTGCTATTGTTCTTTGAAGCTCCGGTTCATAAGCGATATCACCGCTCATTGATTCCCAATTACCATCAAATGCCAATCCTATCAATTCGCCGTTTCCATTCATAACAGGGCTGCCCGAGTTTCCACCTGTAATATCGTTTGTGGTAAGAAAGCAAACCGGCATATATCCTTTTGAAGATCCGTATCTGCCATATTCTTTTTTATTGTTCAGATCAATGAGTTTTTTAGGGAGGTCAAATTCATAATCACCTGGTTTATATTTATCTACAACTCCCTGAAGTGTTGTATAATATTTATAGGTAACGGCATCACGCGGATCATAATCCTGAACTGTCCCATATGACAGACGCATTGTTGAATTTGCATCGGGATACTGAGTCTTTTCAGGAACCATTTCCATCAAAGCTGCGATCCAGAGTCTTTTACCTGTGGCAAGTGATGCATCAAACTGGCCCGATGCCTTTGACACTTCTCCTGCAGTCTTAAAGATAGAAGTAGTAGCCAGGTAAACCGGATCAGCTTCAAGGGTTTTCAGAACAGGCTTACTAAGGAATGTGTTCAGTTTTGCCTCAGTTGCAAACAGGGATCTGGCAAATATATCATCAACGAATTTGTCAATGTTACCTTTATACTTCTTATCAATAATATTTACAAAATAATCGGGAAGGAATTTAGCAGGTACATCTGCCCTGTATAGCTTCAGCATCGCTTTCATTGATTTGTTATCTGTAGAAGGATTATAATCTTTAAAAAAGTCACTGCTGTTTTTCTTAATCTGTTCGACTGCATCCGTGATCTTCTGATTATCCTTTGCAGTGAGCGCTGTTACCAGATTTGCAACTCCGCGGTTCAGACTGAAAAGTTCGCATCCCTGATTACATTCATTGATATATTGAAGTGCATTGTAATATTCAGCTCTGCCTTCAATCGCTGTTTTTATCATATTCAGAGCTTCACCATACTTTGTTTTGCGTTCAGGAGCAGCCACAACCCATTTATTGAACTGGTCCTCAAGTTCTTCTTTCTTTGCTTTCACATTTAATTTTTCGAGACTTCCTTTTTGGCCAATGGAATATTTCCAGTAGTTTGAAGATCCGGAATATTTTGCGGAATACTGAATATTTACTTTCTGGTCCGCCATCATATCTTTCATCCAGATTTCCTGTTTGATACCACGTATTTTAATCCTGTCGGGATGTACGATCTGCAGCTGTTCATTGACTTCGTATGAGGTCATATATCTGTTAGTCCTTCCGGGATAACCCAGTATCATTGCAAAGTCGCCTTTATTACGGTCTTTAATTGAAACCGGCAAATAATGTTTGGGTTTCAGCGGAATATTTTCTTTTGCATATGGTGCAGGTTTACCGTCTGGTCCGGAATAAACACGGAAAACGCTGAAATCACCTGTATGACGTGGCCATTCCCAGTTGTCGGTGTCGAAACCGAATTTGCCGATCGAAGAAGGTGGCGCTCCGACTAATCTGACATCATTATATCTCTCATAAACCAGAAGATAAAAATAATTTCCGCCATAAAAACTTCCAACCTGTGTCCTGTAATTATTTCCTTCAGCAGCTTTCTTCTCAATTGCCTGTCTGGCTTCACTTACTGCCGCAGTACGATCCGTTTCACTCATACCCTGTTTAATATTTGCCAGCACCTGACTGGTTACATCTTCAATCCTGATGAGGAATGTCACTGAGAGATTGGGATTAGGCAACTCTTCTTCTTTTGACATTGCCCAGAACCCGTCACGGAGATAGTCGTGATCGACACTGCTGTGTGCCTGAATGGAACCATAACCGCAATGGTGGTTGGTAAGGACAAGGCCTTGTGATGAAACTATTTCTGCGGTACATCCGCCACCAAAGATAACAACAGCATCTTTAACACAGACTTTATTTAAGCTGTAGATATCTTCAGCTGATAGCTTCAGTCCCAGTTCAGTCATTTTACCAATATTTAATTTTTCGATAAGCGGCAAAAGCCACATACCCTCATCAGCTTTAGCTTTGAATCCAAAACTAAGAACAAGGATCAATAATAATGCAAATGATTTTTTCATAAAGTATAACTTAATTTAGATTGATTTTAGATTGACTTGCAAATATAACTTTAATAATTTATAATGGGATCTTCAAAATCCGAATTTAAGCTGAGTATCGAAAAGAGTAAACGATTTTCTATGATACGGAGTTATTCCGTATTTCAAAATTGCGGCTCTGTGAAAGGAGGTTGGATATCCTTTATTTTTATTCCAGCCATACACTGGGAACTCATTATGAATTTTTTCCATGAATTCATCACGGAAAGTTTTTGCAAGAACTGAAGCTGCAGCAATTGAAAAAAAGAGGCCATCACCTCTGATAATTGTTTTATACTTAATGTCTTTATAGGCATAAAACCTGTTCCCGTCAATCAGGAGGAATTGAGGTACTTTTTCAAGCCCCTCAATTGCTATGTGCATTGCTTTTATAGAAGCTCTCAGGATATTCATCTCATCAATTTCCGTATTATCAACAAATGCCACTTTCCACGTAATAGCCGAGTTTATAATCTCATCTTTTAACAATGCTCTCTGCCGTGGCGAAAGTTTCTTGGAATCATTCAGAACCGGATGTTTATAATTTTTTGGAAGAATAACTGCTGCTGCCACTACGGGCCCGGCCAGACAACCTCTTCCTGCTTCATCGCATCCGGCTTCCGAAAGATTGTGATAGAGGAATGATTTTAGCATTGTACGATAGAATAATCTTTAATAACCTTTAAAAACATATAAATCAGATTTAAAACCCGGAAGGGCTTATAATATATGATAAAAAATTAATCTGAGCGGCAGCCTTTTAGGTAAGTTATTAACATATTTATGAACAAAAATTATTGCTTTTTCAAAAATACATTTATATTTGATCTTCCAGAATAAATATAACATGATTAAAGGAACTAGAGTTTTACTACTAATATTACTATTTCCCTGGGCAAACTGTTTTTCACAGCAATTGTCGCACCAGGTATTAGTTCCTGCAGCCGGATTAACAACTACAGGAACAATAAGTTATTCACAGACTATTGGGGAGACAGCCGTAGAAATTATCGGTAGTGAAGGTTTTGAATTAACTCAGGGATTTCAGCAACCAGGCATAACGATTTCGTCGGAGATTGCACCTGAAGGTACAGGGGTGGAGGTCTACCCGAATCCCGCAACGAATTTTATTAATGTAAAGTTTTTTGGCGATGCTGCCAGAAAGTTCAGAGTTGACATCATAAATATTACCGGGATGATAGTCAATACTATGACAGTGAGTTTTATTACAAGTTACTATTATATACAGCAGATTGAAGTTACCAGACTAACAAACGGTTTTTATTTTGTAAGGGTCACAAGTGATGATAATAAGATTAGCAGAATATTCAAAATAGAAAAAATGTAATCCTGAATACTATGGCTTCAAAAAGTTTTATAAGGTATTATGCATTATTAATATTTTTTCTTGCGGGTTTATCCTCATTCGGGCAGAATGTTCCTTTGGGGATCTTCTACCAGGCTGTGGCAAGAGATAATTTCGGAAAGGAACTCGTCAATAAAAATATTGACGTTAAATTTTCAATTATCTCGGGAAATCCTCTTGGAACTGTTGTTTATCAGGAGCTTCATTCGGATATTACTACCTCAAAATATGGTGTTTTCTCATTGATCATCGGTCATGGGACACCAACAGGAGGACTTTATGGTGAACTATCGCAGATTCAATGGAACACCGCATATCATTATCTCAAAGTAGAGGTAAAATTCGATAATGATTTTGTAGATATGGGGACTATGCAGTTTCTGGCTGTTCCTTATGCACTTTATGCCCAGAAGTCTCTTGAACCAGGTCCGGCAGGAGCTACGGGTCCCGTGGGTCCCAAAGGCGATCCTGGTGATCCTGCAACTGATAATCAGACACTTTCCTTTGATGGAAGTAACCTTTCAATTTCTACCGGAAATACAGTAAACCTTTCAACTCTTAATGTTCCACACCAGCTTACACTCCTCGGAGATACTCTTTCAATAATGGGCGGCAATAAGGTTGGGTTAACCAATCAGATACAGGATTTAAACCTTGATGTCAACAATTTGCTTAAGATCACTAAAAACGCTTCTGCTACGGCAATTGATCTGTCGAAATTTAATCAGTCATTGAGTTTTAATTCAACGGATAATAAACTAACCATTTCGGGAGGAGCTGCAGCTGTTGATCTGACAGCTTTGAAAAATGACGCCGATGCTGATCCTACAAATGAATTGCAGACAATAAATTATGATAAGAATACAGGTGACCTGACCATCTCTTCAAGAAACACAGTTAACCTTGAAAATCCTATTGGATTCAAAGCCAGGAAAAGCATTTCTCAAACAGGATTGACTATTGGATCAACATATCCATTTATTAATCCGGATGTTGAATTTAATGATGGTACCGGTTATGATTCCGGAACCGGGAGTTTTGCTGCTCCGATGGCAGGTATATATACTTTCTGTATAACCTATAAAGCTGATGGAGCTGGAAGTTCTCGGGTGTTAAGCTTGCTAAAAAATGGCACTGTTTATGAGATTCTTGGATCAGATATTGTTACTAACAGTGAGTTTACTAAATGGGTTACCATAAAACTGGATCAAGGTAATGTGGTAAGTTTGACAATTAATACAGGTGTCTCGACTTATTCAGGGACTGGATCATTTGTCGGCTATAAGGTAAATTAGAAATTATCTAACTAAAAATCAGGAACTTACACAAAGTTTCACAGAGGATTCACAGAGAGCCACAGAGAAAATATTTAATTACTATCTTTTTAGCGTAAACCATTAAATGTAAATGAGATTCCTCATTCCGCTGCGCTCCATTCGGAATGACAGTTCATTTTTGTTTAAGGGGAAGAAGTGGCGATTCGCAGATGAATGCCTCTAAAATGCTGACTGTGTTGCGAATCGCCACTTCTTCCCTTGTGTCCCTACATGATTGTCATCCCGAGCGCAGCGAGGGATCTCCTTATCACAATGTCTGCCTTCAAAAGAAAATGTAGTCCTGCCGAGCGCAGCGAGGGATCTCCGTATCACAATGTCTGCCTTCAAAAGAAAATGTAGTCCTTCCGAGCGCAGCGAGGGATCTCCTTATCACATTATCGTAAGGTTTCTTTTATTTCCTTCCGGGCGGAAGCGAGGAATCTCATTCTCTATTGGTTCAATCAGAACATCGCAGATTCACTCTTTGTGAACCCTCCGTTCCCTCTGTGAAGCAAAAGAAAATAATCAGGAATTCTATTCCGATTTTTTCATTCTGATCCCAATCAATCTGAAAACTAACAAAGTAAATATTCCTGCCGCCAGAATACCCGTCACATTACTCATTATGTCTTTTACACTGTATGTTCTTCCGGGTATAAGCTTCTGATGCAATTCATCCAGAATAGCAAATAGAATCAGGCTTACTGTTATAAATATGAATGTTTTATAATTGACCCTGAACTCATTCCCTGCGAATGAAAGAAAAGTCATGAATGTCAGTATCCCATATTCACAAAAATGCATCATGTAATCAAGCCTGATCTCCGACTTAGCTGTATGGATCTTTAATGTTGGAATATTAGGAATAGACGATACGATAATGATCGTTAAAGCCCAGGCAATTAATAAATACCGGGAAAATGGGCGGAGATAGATTATCAGTTTTAACATACATATTCCTGAGAATGCCAAAATTAAACCTTTATACCTTATTGTTATACGATAAAAGACTAAATTTGTGCAAAAATTCAAAAATGATAACTAACGAACAGATAAAAGCTTTATCGGGACGCCGCGATGCGTTAAGGAGGTATCTTTGACATCCAGGGTAAGCTTGAGCTTATTGCAGAAAAAGAAAGCCTGTCACAACAACCTGGTTTATGGAATGATCCTAAAAAAGCAGAAGATCTTCTGAAAGGTATTGCACAACTAAAAAGCTGGACAGCAGCTTTTGATAAAATTACTTCAGCTATAGATGATATCAATGTAATAAATGACTTTTTCAGGGAAGGAGAAGCAACTGAAGAAGAAGTCGATAACCGGTATAAAAGCTGTTTGTCGCTGATTGAAGATCTCGAGGTCCGGAATATGTTGCAGAAAGAGGAAGATCAGTTAGGGGCAATTCTGAAAATAAACTCAGGCGCAGGCGGGACTGAAAGCAACGACTGGGCTGCAATGCTGATGAGAATGTATCTTCGGTGGGCTGAAAGGAACGATTATAAAGTTAAAGAACTCGATTATCAACCGGGTGATGAGGTTGGCATTAAGACGGTGACGCTGGAGATTGAAGGGGAGAGAGCTTATGGCTATCTTAAAAGCGAAAACGGTGTGCACAGGCTTGTAAGGATCTCACCGTTCAATGCACAGGGAAAGCGTCAGACTACTTTTGCATCGGTCTTTATATCCCCGCTGGTCGATAACAGTATTGAGATTGAAATTAATCCAGCCGATATCACCTGGGATACTTTCAGGTCGAGTGGTGCCGGAGGTCAGAATGTTAATAAGGTTGAAACAGCTGTGAGATTAAGACACAAACCTTCAGGCCTGGTAATTGAAAATCAGGAAACCAGGTCGCAGCTCAATAATAAGGAGAATGCAATGAGGATCCTGAAATCGCAGCTTTATGAACTTGAACTCAGAAAACAGAGGGAGGAACAGGCAAAGATAGAAGGTGAGAAAAAAAAGATTGAATGGGGTTCACAAATAAGATCTTATGTGCTTCATCCATATAAAATGATTAAGGACTTACGCACAAATCATGAGACAGGAAATGTCCAGGCAGTTCTTGATGGAGACCTGAATCCCTTTATAAAGTCTTTTCTGATGGAGTTTGCAGGAAAATAATCAATCCTTTCTCAATCGTCTGAAGATGATAAATTTCATAAAAACTGTCATCACCGATACATTTAATTTGTGTTTTAAATTACAAGGCTGAACAGAATGGTGCAAAAGGAAAAATTATTTGATCAGTTCCCACCGGTAACCACAAAAGAGTGGATAGATAAGATCAATACTGATTTGAAGGGAGCTGACTTTAATAAAAAACTTGTGTGGAAGACAAATGAAGGTTTTGATGTAAAACCTTTTTATCGGATGGAAGACGTTGAAAACCTTATGTATATCAACACTCTTCCGGGCGAATTTCCATATATGCGAGGCACAAAAATTATAAATAATAACTGGCTTGTCAGGCAGAATATAGAAGTGAGCGATTACTCTGAAGCAAACGTTAAAGCGCTGACAATCCTGATGACAGGTGTTGATTCACTCGGCTTTATAATAATTGATCCTGAATCGGTTAATGAAAAGAATTTTAATATTCTTCTGAAGGGAATTAAGCTCGAAGCTATTGAAATTAATTTCCTCTCAAACGGGAAAGCAAGAGAGATAGTTGAAATTCTAAGCAACATAATAAAGAAAAGTGGGTCAGATCCCCTGGAAATAAGGGGAGCTTTTGAAGCAGATCCTCTAAGCAGGCTTATGTTGAACGGCACATTATGTATTCCTCCGGAACAGGGGTTTGATTATCTGGCATCAGTAGTGCAATCTGCTACATTTCTTCCTCAATTCAGAGCAATGCACATCAATGCCTCAAACTTTAACAATGCAGGCTCTGATATAGTTCAGGAGCTGGCATTTGCGATTTCAATGGGAAGCGAATATATGTTACAGCTTACCGATAGGGGAATAAGTGTTGATATCGCAGCTTCAAAGATAAGATTCAGTTTCGGAACAGGCTCAAACTATTTCCCTGAGATCGCAAAACTCAGAGCAGCCCGCCTCCTGTGGGCAGTTGTAATAAATGGTTTTCTTCCTTCAAAGAGTGGAAGTATAAAAATGGATATACATTGTGTTACAAGCGAATGGAATAAAACACTTTACGATCCATACGTAAATTTGCTCAGAACGCAGACTGAAGCAATGTCAGCTATTCTCGGGGGAACAGATTCACTTACAATTGAACCGTTTGATATTGTATTCAGGCATCCCGACGAATTCTCGGAAAGAATAGCCAGGAATCAGCAATTGATATTAAAGGAAGAGGCATACTTCGATAAGGTGGCAGATCCTGCCGGGGGATCTTACTATATAGAGAACCTGACAAATCTTATTGCTGAAAGCGCATGGGAATTATTTCTTGAAATTGAGGATCTGGGGGGATTTCTTTCCTGTCTGAAATCAGGATTTGTGCAGACTAAATTGTCAGAATCAGCTGCAAAACGGGAGAATGATATTGCAACCAGGAAGACAATTCTTCTTGGAACAAATCAGTACCCGAATACTCTCGAAAAGATCTCCGATACAGTCGACTTGAATAAGGTATTTGGTAAAAAGTCTGTTGACACCGATTTAGTTGTCGGTCCGATAAATCTTTTCAGAGGATCACGGCAGTATGATAAACTGAGGATTGCAGTGGATAAAGCAGTTAAACGACCCGTTGTTTTCCTTCTGCCAATAGGAAACCCGGCAATGAGAAAAGCAAGAGCACAGTTCTCAGTAAATTTCTTCGGGTGTGCAGGTTATCGTGTAATTGAGAATCAAGGTTTTAGCACTATTGAAGAAGCAGTTAATCAAGTACTTGCATCAAAAGCGGATATTGTTGTATTATGCAGTTCTGATGAGGAATATCTGCTTTTTGCACCGGATGTTTATATAAAATTGAAAGATAAAGCAATTATTGTAGTTGCCGGTAATCCGGCATCAATTGAAGAACTGAAGTCAAAAGGACTGGAGAACTTCATCCATGTCAGATCAAATGTAATTCAGATTCTGACGGATTTTAATAAAAGACTTGGAATAAATTTTTGAATTGAAAACGAATGAGACCAAAATTCAAATATACTGACCTTAAAACACTCCCCGTTACTCAAAAAGATTATGATGAATGGGGAAAGCAGAATATTATTCAGAAAGATTGGGTGACTCCTGAACGGATTCCAATCAAGAGCGTTTACACAAAAGAGGATCTCAAAGGAATGGAGCATCTTCATTATGCTGCCGGACTGCCACCATTTTTGCATGGTCCATATTCAGGCATGTATGCAATGCTGCCATGGACCATAAGGCAATATGCAGGATTCTCAACAGCTGAAGAATCCAATGCATTTTACAGGCGCAATCTTGCTGCAGGACAGAAAGGTTTGTCGGTGGCTTTTGATCTTGCAACTCACAGGGGATATGATTCGGATCATGAAAGGGTTGCAGGGGATGTTGGAAAAGCAGGGGTGGCAGTTGACTCAATTCTCGATATGAAATTGCTCTTCGACCAGATACCTCTCAATAAAATGTCGGTATCGATGACAATGAACGGAGCGGTTCTTCCGATACTGGCTTTTTATATTGTTGCAGCCCTTGAACAGGGAGCCCGGCTCGATGAGTTAAACGGGACAATCCAGAATGATATTCTGAAAGAATTCATGGTACGGAACACATATATCTATCCTCCGGAATTCTCAATGAGAATAATCGCTGATATCTTCAGGTATACTTCTGAAAAAATGCCCAGATTTAATTCAATAAGTATCTCGGGTTATCATATGCAGGAGGCGGGGGCAACATGCGATATTGAACTTGCATATACTCTTGCTGACGGACTTGAATATCTGAGAACCGGAATTAAGGCAGGTCTGGATATCGATGCATTTGCTCCGAGATTATCCTTTTTCTGGGCGATAGGCATGAATCATTTCATGGAAATTGCCAAGATGAGAGCTGCACGGATGTTGTGGTCGAAAATTGTAAATGAATTCAATCCAAAGAACCCAAAGTCGCTTGCTCTCAGAACTCATTGTCAGACATCGGGTTGGAGTTTAACAGAACAGGATCCTTATAATAATATCGGGCGAACATGTATCGAAGCTATGGCTGCAGTTTTAGGCCATACACAAAGTCTTCATACAAATGCTCTTGATGAGGCAATTGCGTTACCGACAGATTTTTCCGCACGGATTGCCAGGAATACCCAGATATACATTCAGGAAGAGACACAGGTATGCAAAGCAATTGATCCATGGGCAGGCTCATATTATGTGGAGACCCTGACTCATGAGATTGTTCACCGTGCATGGGAACATATAATGGAAGTTGAGAGTCTTGGAGGAATGGCAAAAGCTGTTGAATCGGGTGTTCCGAAGATGAGGATAGAAGAAGCTGCTGCCAGAGCTCAGGCCAGGATTGATTCAGGAGTACAGGCTATAGTCGGAACAAACCGGTACAGGCTTGAAAAAGAAGATTCACTGGAAACTCTTGAGGTCGATAATACAGCTGTACGCGAATCACAGATAATAAGGCTAGCTGAACTCCGGACCTCACGAAACGAAGCAGAATGTCAGAATGCACTCGAAGCTATTACAAAATGTGTTCAGACAGGTGAAGGGAACCTTCTTGAGTTAGCAGTAGAGGCTGCATCAAAACGCGCCAGTCTTGGCGAAATATCGTATGCATGTGAAAAAATTGTAGGGAGGTACAAAGCAGTGATACGAACAATATCAGGTGTTTATTCATCGGAATATAAATCTGATGAAGATTTTAATGAAGCAAGGGCACTCGTTGCCCGGTTTGCAGAAAAAGAGGGCCGACAGCCCAGGATAATGATCGCCAAGATGGGCCAGGATGGTCACGATCGGGGTGCAAAAGTTGTCTCAAGCGGATATGCCGATATTGGCTTTGACGTAGATATCGGGCCACTTTTCCAAACTCCTGCTGAGGCAGCAAAACAAGCAATTGAGAATGATGTTCATGTTTTGGGTGTCTCCAGCCTTGCTGCCGGACATAAAACACTTGTTCCACAGGTAATTAATGAACTGAAGAGACTTGGAAGGGAGGATATACTTGTAATAGCAGGAGGAGTAATTCCTCACCACGATTATCAGTTTCTGTACGATGCAGGTGTGACAGCAATATTCGGCCCCGGTACATCGGTGGCAAAAGCAGCTAAACAGATCCTGGGAATTTTGCTTGAGATATATTGAAGAGTCTGCTTTTCTGTTAATTTATTAACGAAACCAACTGATATTCAATACCCACTGTGAATATATTAACAGAAAATTCTAATCCTGTCATCAAATGACACCTTCACGCTGATTTTATAAAAACTCTCCTTCTTCTTTTATTTAGAATGGTTCTAAATGTCAATGAATCAGTCTAATAAATATCATTATTTAAAATATTTATCGGATTGAATAATATTTTAGTATCTTCCTGATATGTAATTTTGAAATAATTATTTGCATACTGATGAAGTTTTATATCCCGCCACAGATTCCAAGACTTGCATTTACATTTGGAGTATTCATCACTCTTTTTCTGGTACTCCGGCATTTTCTTGTCCCGGAGACATTCGGAGAGTATGGCCATTACCGGGGTGCCTCTTTGATTGATAACGCACAACCTGAAATACATTATGC
>Ga0302284_1000214_pt1 | contig 30568 bp, 16 predicted proteins | sample III_Fen_E2_1_FD_198760 | JGI IMG/M metagenome (GOLD analysis project Ga0302284, IMG submission 198760) | Peat permafrost microbial communities from Stordalen Mire near Abisko, Sweden - III_Fen_E2_1 | ecosystem: Environmental > Terrestrial > Soil > Wetlands > Permafrost | place: Sweden: Abisko...
TAGGGGGCATTATTGCATCAGGCATCGCATTATTAACAGTAAGCTGGCAGAGCAGGAGGGCGGCAACAAGGAACCCGGTGGAGGCGCTTAGATATGAGTAGTGAGTGGTGAGGCATGAGGCGTGCGACATAAGGTGTGAGGCATGAGACGTGAAATGCAAGATGCGAGGTGTCAGGGAATAGCACAGAGCTCAGGGCACAGGGCGCAGGGGAAAGAGATGAAGCAAGAGCCGTGAGGTGAAAGGTTTTGAGTAATAACTTATGAAGGGAAACTATAATATAATGAACAAAATTTAAGAAAATGAAATATCTTTTTAAAACAATCATCCGGAATTTCAGACGGAAACCTATTACCAACTTCATAAATTTATTGGGGCTGGCAATTAGTTTTACATTGGTGATCATTCTCTCGGTTTATTGTTACAGTGAAATTACCACGGATCAATTTCATAGGAACGTAGATCGGATATATTTATTTGGCACTCAGGAAGGTGACATCTATAGCCCGGGAATTCTAAAAGAAAATATTGATTCAAAAATACCTGCGGTAGAGTCTACCTTAAGAATCGGCGGAACATGGGATGCTCCCGTATTCCAGACGATGAACAGTGAGCCCATAACATCAGATCTTATTTTTGCAGATGACAACTTCTTTAAACTGTTTACCTATAAATGCCTTGAAGGAGACCTGGAATCTGCCCTGAAAGAACCTTTATCTGTTGTGATCTCAAAATCTCTTTCTTTAAAGCTTTTCGGTAAAGAGGAGCCATTGGGCAAAACAATTAAACTCAACAACGACAAAAATCTGACCGTCAGTGCTGTTATTGAAGAACCAAAAGCAAATTCATGTCTGGTATTCAGTGCAATTGCTTCCATTGCCACGAGAAAAATTGTGCAGGAGAATGGCGGCGAATATACAGATTGGGGATGGTCTGATTTTCAGACATTTGTTATGCTAAAAAAGGGTGTTAATCCTGATGCAGCTCAAAAAATTATTCATTCTCTTTTCCCTCAGGAAAATCAGGATCACATCCGGGATACAAAACTGATTCCATTAAAAAAGATCTATTTTTCAAAAGCTTCATTGCTGGGAGATAAATATTTAATCACAGGTGACAGGAAAAGAGTAATGATCCTGGTTCTGGTAGCCATTCTTGTTCTGGTGATAGCTCTGGTAAATTTCCTTAATATCTCCTCATCGCAATGGCAGGAAAAAATCAGGCAAACGGGCGTCCTGAAAGTTATTGGAGCCAGGCAATCTGCAATATTCATTAATATTCTTGCCGAATCATTTATATTCTTCTTCGCATCCCTTTTAATTTCAATTTATCTTGTTAGTTCCTTCAGTCAGTTTATTCTAAATTATACCGGGATTCACTATAGTCAGAAAATAACATCCTCAGCAGGTTTTATTGCAATTTCACTAGGAGTTATCTTAATTCTGAGTGTAATCTTCAGTATAATTCCTGCATTAAGGATAGCCTCATCACGAGCAGTCGACAATCTGAAAAACAGAGTTAAAACAGGAGCTGGAAGACAGTCCTTCAGGGGATTTCTGGTAATGATGCAGTTTATTATTGCAATAGCTTTGATAGCTTTTACGGTACTCGTCCAGAAACAAGTGAGATTCGGTAATACAAGTCTGGGATTTAACCATGACAATATCCTGAGTATAAAACTTACAGATCAGCTCAGTCAGAAAAAAGATGTTCTGAAAAACATGCTTGCTGGCAAACCAGGAATCAGGAAATTCTGCTTTTCTCAATATTTTCCGGGTAAATTCATATCAGAATGGCAAAATGAGCTGATTCAAAATGGAGATAAGAAAGTCATCACGTTTAACACTTTCAGTGCTGATGCAAATTTTTTTGAAATGCTTGATCTGCAATTGATCATGGGTCGCCTGTATACCGATAACCTTTCAACCGATAAGAAGAAGATAGTTGTAAATGAAACCTTCCTTCATGATAATAATATTTTAAATCCGTTAGGTGCAACAATAACGACCGGTGGAAATAATTCTGAAATAATCGGTGTTGTAAAGGATTTTCATTTTAAGTCAGTAGATCAACCAATCACTCCACTGGCCATAAGAAATGATGCCTCAGCATCATATTGTCTCGCAACCATTCAGGCAGGTGATTTCACTTCATTGAGCGATCTTGTAAATAATATTAAAAAAACGGCTTCTGAGTTATCACCGTCATTTCCTGTTGAGATAAGCTTTTTAGATCAGGCAGTTCAGAATATGTATCAATCTGAAATTCGTTTTCGGCGGGCATTCTCTCTGTTAGCATTCTTTGCGATTGTATTATGCAGTCTGGGTATTCTGGCAATGTCACTTTTTGCCTGTCAGAAGCGTGTCAAAGAAATTGGAATACGGAAAGTTAACGGGGCCAGAATATCCGAAATACTGATAATGTTAAACAGCGATTTTGTAAAATGGGTGGGAATTGCCTTTGTTGTTGCGTGTCCTGTCGCATTTTATGCAGGACATGCGTGGCTTAAAGGTTTTGCTTATAAAACAGATTTAAGCTGGTGGATATTTGTGCTGGGAGGATTAATGGCATTAGGTATTGCATTATTAACAGTGAGCTGGCAGAGCTGGCGGGCAGCAACGAGGAACCCGGTGGAGTCACTGAGGTATGAATGACATATTAAAAACTAAACCTTATTAACATGTTATTGTATAATCTGAAAACCTCTTTAAGAAATTTAAGAAAAAACAAACTTTTTTCTATTCTAAACCTGACGGGATTTACAGTCGGTTTTACTGTTTGCATTGTATTATCATTATTCATTTTTAAGGAATTTACTGTTGACACAGGTTTTGTTAACCACAAAAACATTTACAGGTTAATCGACTCGACCAGTACTAGTTCCAAAATGGATTATGATATTGCGTCTGAATTAAAGGAAAAATTTCCGGATATCCCCCAGGCAGCACCTGTATATTATTCTGGTCTCAATCTTCCATTGTACATCAGATCTGTCAAGAGGACTGATTATGTACTTATTAAAGAGATGATCTCCACTAAAAATGACTTCTTCCGGATTTTTACCTTACATGTTCTGGTTGGAGATAAGGATAAACCATTTTCGGATTTGAATTCAATAGTGATTACAAGATCCACTGCAAATAAGTTATTCGGGAAAACAGATGTGCTGGGTGAGATTGTACATTTTGATAATTCTCTCGAACTACGCGTCAGTGCTATTGTAGAAGACATGCCCGAAAACTCCAGTTTGCGCGCTGATCTTTTTTTTAATAGTGAAAATGAAAAACTGCGGTTCTCACAAACTTGCCATGGCACTGAAAAAGGTAATATTTGCTATAATCCCGTAGATCTTTATGTCCTTATTAATGAAAAAAAAGATGCTTCATCAATTCAAAAGGAGGTAAATTCAGAATTCCCCACAAACAAATCAAATACAAAAGGAGTCCTTTTTCAGCCGTTAGTTAATATTTACCTGACTCAAGGTATTAAAGAGAATGATAACAGATCAGGAAGCACAGGCCTTATATTTATTTTCATTTCAACTGCTTTACTTATCCTGTTACTTTCAGTTATTAACTATATAATTTTTACATTGTCTAACTACTTCAGCACTCTGAAAATAATAGGAATAAGGATCACAAATGGCGCTAACAGCAATCAATTAAAACAATATTTCTATATTGACATAACCTTAACAGTACTTGTTTCTTTTCTTGCAGCTCTTTACCTCGCATCTGCTTTTCTTCCATTAATTGAGAAATTACTTGACTCGAAACTGGAATTCGGATGGTTTTTTTCGTGGCAGATATCAACTCTTTTCAGCGCTATAGTACTCATCGTAGTTATGGTATCTATGTTGGCTCCATCTTATATTATAAAACATTCCGATGTTCAGACTCTTTTCGGGAAAAAAGGATTAAAACACGGGAAAAGGTTAGGACAGAGGTTACTTACTGTTCTTCAGATTACCGTATCTATGATTCTGCTTATATGTCTGGCATTTATCCAAAAACAATTGATTTACGTAAAATCTACTGATTTGGGATTTGATAAAGAGTTATTATTAAGGTTGGATATCCCACATGATTTTAAAAATAAACCGGCGCTGAAACAGCAGATTAGTAATCTTTCATTTGTAAAAAGTTCTTCTTTTAGCAATGGAGGACCTGGTCTGATAAGGAATCATATGTCCGTCCCTGAAACGGAAGGCCTCATGTTTAATTGTATTTATATTGACCGTCAATTCCTTGAAACTTATGACATTGAATTGGTTAAAGGCAGGAAGCTTTTAGATGGGGACTTTAACGAATCTTGTTACATTAATGAGAAAGCGCTTAAAATATTTGGTTGGGAAAATCTGGAAAACAGGAGATTTAACAATGGTAAAGAAAATGGATACAATATTGTCGGGGTGGTGAGAGATTTTAACATTGCCTCTCTGCATAAGGAGATTGAACCTGTTTGCCTCATATTTTCAGATCAGTATTCAATATTAAATATAAAATTACTACCGGGAAATTTAGACGAACAAATGAAAGTAATTCATGGAATATGGAAATCGATTTTGCCAGGGACTCCATTCTCTTATACATTTTTGGATGAATATTTTAACTCTCTTTACCATAAAGAAGATCAGCAGGGAAAAGCCATAGCCATGTTTTCACTTATAGCATTTATAATTACTTGTCTGGGTATGTTAGGGCAGATAATGCAGGTGACTATAAATAAAACAAAAGAAATAGGTATTCGCCGGATCAATGGGGCAAAGGTTTCAGAGATTATGAGAATGCTAAATAAAGAATTCATAATTGGTGTACTCTTGGCATTTCTGATTGCTGTCCCCGTTTCAATATTTATCATTAATAAATGGATAGAGAATTTTGCTTATAAGACCAGCATGAGCTGGTGGATATTTGGTTTGGCAGGGATCATGGCTCTTGGTATTGCCTTATTAACGGTGAGCTGGCAGAGCTGGCGGGCAGCAACAAGAAATCCTGTGGAGGCATTAAGATATGAGTAGTGAGGCATGAGATAGGGACTAAGGGACTTAGAGAAAACGATAAAAGAGAAACACTAGACAATATAATATGCGAAAGTTATCATTCTTCTTAAAAATCTACATTCGCAACTTATTTACGAACAAGAAATTTGGATGGATTAACGTAATTGGTTTATCTGTAGGAGTTACTGTTAGTATATTAATCCTGCTTTATGTGAGATATGAAACTTCTTTTGATAATTTCAATCCTAATGCAAAAAACATTTATCGAATTATCACAAAGAACTTACAGGATGGATCAATAATGGCTGCCACTCCCCGTGCCTTATCTGATGTTATGAAAAAAGATTACCCTGAAATTGATAAAGTAATAGGATTGATGAATATCAGGGATGCTATAAAGTGCGGAGATAAAAGGTTTGATAATTTTAAGGGAGCGATTGTTGAGAGAGACTTTTTTGATTTTTTCAATCTTCCGTTAACAGCCGGAAATAAAGTTACAATTTTTGAAGATCCTTTTGAAGCTGTTATAACACCGAAGTTGTCCCGAGTACTATTCGGAGAGGAGGATCCATTAGGAAAAACATTTGAATGCGAAAATTATACCTTCAAAATAACGGGTATTATAAATAGCATTCCGTCAAATTCCATCCTCAATTTTGATTTCCTTCTTTCTGATAAATTCAGATATAAATATTATCCCGACCTAAGTCAAAGATGGTACGATTTTGGGCTCTTTACTTTTATTACATTTAAAGGGAAGGTTCTTCCATCAGGATTTGAATCCAAACTATCAAATATCGAGACACAGTATTTTCCCGATTTCATGAAACACAGAGGCACTTTTCTTGTGTCTGATTTCAAAGGGACTCATCTGAATTCCAGGTTTGAGTATGATATTGTACCAGGCATCAGTCCAGCTTATTTATGGATACTGTCAGCAATAGCGTTAGGCATATTAATCATTGCATGCCTGAACTTTATGAATATTTCTATAGCAAATTCAGGCAAAAGAAATATTGAGACAGTTATAAAAAAACTTAGCGGAGCGTCACCAGCCGGGCTTATTACCGATTTCTTTATTGAAACTGCTTTTCTTGTATTTTTAAGTCTGGTAATTTCAATCTATGCGGTTTATCTTGTATTCCCTACTTTTAAATCGCTTGTAGGAAAGGACATTATTGTTAATCTTTCAGATCATGTCTTCTGGATTGGAGTAGCAGGGTTTTTCATCCTGACAATATTGATTTCAGGGCTTTATCCTTCCATATTCCTCTCGAGACCTTCACCTGCCAGAGTATTAATATTCAATAAGGAAGACGACAGGAACAAATTGACAATACAGAAGAGTTTTGTAGTACTTCAATTTACAATTACCATAATACTTGGAATAACACAACTTTTCATAATTAAACAGATTTCATTCATGCAGAATCATGAAACGGGCTTTGATAAAAACAATCTCGTTACTATTTCAGTCGGGGCGTTGGGAGAAAATGGGAATGATCGTTTAAATAAAACTAACCTCTTTGTCCGGTCTTTGGAAAAATACCAGTCACAGTATGACTATGGGAAAGCGTCTATAACTGAGTTTGTACCTGGTTTTGGTTTTAATAACAATTTCAAAATATATACTTACGAAGGCAGTTATGGAGATGGGTTGGAACTACTTTCCTGCGATATTGATGAAAATTTTCCTGATGTTTTCGGATTGAAAATCATAAATGGGAGGTTTTTCTCAAAAGATCATCCTACTGATCGCGACGCGCTCATTATTAATGAATCAGCTTATAAGAAACTTGGATGGGTTTCACTTGAGGGAAAAGCAGTCGGATTGTTTTCAAAGGAAAACAGGAAAGAAGTCGTTGGAGTTATCAATGATATTAATGTTAAATCATTACAATACTCTGTCGGCCCGATGATATATCAGTTCGGACGACATCATATGTATCCGCGTAATGTCACCTTAAGACTTAACTCTGGAAGAAAATCCGAATCAATTGCTTTTATTAAAGCCCAATGGACAGAACTTTTTCCCGGTATTCCATTTAATATCGAAAGTGTTGATGAAAAGTATAAAGCCGCATACGGTGCTGAAAAAAGACTAGCAATGATAACTGGCATTTTTTCAATGCTGGCAATGTTTTTATCGGTGCTTGGGATATTTGCTTTAAGCACACTCGAATCGGAAAAGAGGATAAAAGAAATCGGTATTCGCAAAATTAATGGTGCTAAGGTGAGAGAAATTGTTTCTTTACTCAATTGGGATTTTCTCAAATGGGTGGCATTGGCTTTCATAATTGCTTCGCCCGCTGCATTTCTGATTATTAAAAAATGGCTTAATCAATTCGCTTATAAAACAGATTTAAGCTGGTGGATCTTCATCCTTGTGGGTTTAGTTGCGATCGGAGTAGCTATGATTACAGTCAGCTGGCAAAGCTGGAGGGCAGCAACGAGGAACCCGATCGAAGCGTTGAGGTATGAATGAATAAGCTCTCCTTTAGAGACTGTCCTGAACGAAGTGAAGGGGGGATGAGGGGCCAATATGAGAAAGAAAAAATTATGAATTACTGAAACAGTTATAAGAAATGAGGTATCTTTTTAAAATAATCATCCTGAATTTCACCAGGAAACCTGCAACCAACCTGATCAATCTTCTGGGTTTATCTATTAGTCTGACACTTGTAATAATCCTTTCTGTTTATTGTTATAGTGAGCTTACGACAGACAGCTTCCAAAAGAACGGAGAACGGGTTTTTCTATATGGATCAGAAGACAATATTTATACTCCAGGTATCCTTAAGGATCATATTGACATGAAAGTTCCCGGGGTTGAATCAACTGTAAGGATCGACGTAACATCGGAAGCACCGGTATTTCAGGCTGAAAACAAAGAACCCATCACTTCAGACCTGATTTTTGCAGATGAAGATTTCTTTAAGCTTTTTACTTACAATTTCATTGAAGGAAACGTTGAAACTGCTATGAAAGACCCTTTAACGGTTGTGATCACAAAAACACTGTCGTACAAGCTTTTCGGCAATGAAATGGCTCTTGGCAAAACCATTAAGCTGAACAACAATAAAAGCCTGACAGTAAGTGCAGTTATTGAGAAGCCAAATTCTAATTCCTGCCTTAACTTTAACGCAATTACAACTATTGCCACAAGAAAAATTGTTCAGGAAGATGTAGGTGAATATACAGATTGGGGATGGCTAAATTTTCAGACATTCCTCCTTTTAAAAAAGGGAGTTAATCCTGACGAAACATTGAAGACCATTCTGTCTCTTATCCCGCAAGAAGCACAAAAATTCTATACACAAGATTACTTTTTGAATACAAGACTGACTCCATTAAGAAAAGTCTACTTTTCAAAATTTTCACTTTTAGGGGGCAGTTATCTTATTAATGGGGACAGGAAGAAAATTCAGATCCTTCTACTCGTAGCTTCACTTGTTCTGATTATTGCACTGATCAATTTTATTAACATTTCATCATCTCAGTGGCAGGAAAAAATAAAACAGACTGGAGTAATGAAAATAATGGGTGCTAAGAGATCTTCCATACTCCGTAACATACTCACCGAATCATTCCTCTTTTTCCTTGCAGCTCTTTTTATTGCAATCGAACTTGTTAATGCAGTCAATCCCTATATCTGGAACTATACCGGGATTCACTACAACCAGAAATTAATAAATTCTCCAGGTTTTATAATTATTTCTCTGGGAATTATCATTATCTTAAGTGTAACATTCAGTATTATTCCGGCTTTGAGGATCTCTTCCTCGAGAGTGGTTGATAATTTGAAAAAAACTGTAAAGCCAGATAAAACCAACTTCTCATTCAGAGGAGTTCTGGTAACAATACAGTTTGCGATTGCTATCGTGCTTATTTCCTTTACTGTCCTGGTTCAGAAACAGGTCAGATTTGGGAGTAACAATCTTGGGTTTGACCAGACCAATATCATAAGTATTAAGCTTACTGAGCAGCTTAACCTGAAGAAAGATGTTCTTAAAAACATACTAGAGGGAAATTCTGACATAAAGAAGCTTTCATTTTCGCAGTTTTTTCCCGGTGAAACTTTTGGGTGGTTTGGGGGAAAGCAGTTAAACCTGAATGGCGAAAAGAAACAAATCAGTTCTGACACTTTCAGCGCCGATGCAGAATTCTTTGAAATGTTAGGACTTCAATTGGTTTCGGGGCGTTATTTTACTGATGATCTTTCCTCCGATAAAAATAAAATAGTGGTAAATGAAACATTCCTTCGTGAAAATAATTTAACCAATCCATTGGGAGGAACAATGATGAACCGGGATGGTTCAATAGCCGAGATTATTGGAGTTATTAAAGATTTCCATTACAAACCTGTTAATCAACTCATCGGATCTCTTACGATAAGGAATGACACTCGTGCATCATATTGCCTGGTAAACATTCAAACAACTGATTATAAATCATTATACAAAACAGTTGAAAAAATAAAAAAAACAGTCTCAGAGCTCTCCCCGTCTTTCCCAGTTGAGATGAGTTTCTTTGACCTGGCTATCCAGAGTATGTATCAATCTGAATTAAGGTTCCGTCGCACATTCTCTTTATTCGCAGTATGTGCAATAGTCATATGTTGTCTTGGCATCCTGGCCATATCAATTTTTGCCTGTCAGCGTCGTGTAAAAGAAATCGGAATCCGAAAGGTGAACGGAGCCAAAATCTATGAGATTCTGATGATGTTGAATAAAAATTTTATAAAGTGGGTAGGGATCGCTTTTATAATTGCTTGTCCTGTTGCCTGGTTCATAATGCATAAATGGCTGCAAAACTTTGCTTACAGAACTGAATTGAGCTGGTGGATATTTGTACTTGCCGGTTTAATTGCACTGGGAATAGCTATCCTGACAGTAAGCTGGCAAAGCTGGAGGGCAGCGACAAGAAACCCGGTCGAAGCTCTCCGATACGAATAGAGAGGAGAGCGAAGATCTTCGATAGCGAAGCGTATCGGTATGGAGGCGTTGAGATATGATTAGTGAAGTGTGAGGCGTGAGGTATGAGTTATTGGGTATGAGAAGAAAAACAATAAATGCGAAACGAAAAACCAAATTGAACAACTATGAATTTTCTACAACTTAAAAACAGTTTCCGGGTTTTAATGATTAAGAAAAACTACCTGTTGATTAATGTTCTCGGATTAGGCATTGGTATTTCATCTTTTTTGATGCTCGCATTATATATCAACAACGACCAGTCATACAATCACTTTAATAAGAATCTCGTGAATACTTACAGGGTTCGCGAAGGAGATATGGTTTGGACAAAAGGCCTTTTGTTACCAAAGATGCTGGAACAGGTCCCGGAAATAAAAAACGGGACCCGCATCTTCACCTGGGACGGGTTCCGGCTAAGCTATAATGAGACTGCATTCCCTCAGAACATTCAATATGTAGATACCGGGTTTTTTTCTGTCTTTTCATTTCCGTTTAAAGAGGGTTCGGCTGTCACAGGCGTTCATGAAAAATATGGCGTTGTTATTAGTACTGAATTTGCCAAAAAATTCTTTGGTAAGGAACCAGCCCTTGGTAAAAAGCTGCAGGTTAAATTCGAAAATATATTCCTCCATGTTAACGGAGTTGTTAAACTTCCTGCCAATTCATCCATAAAATTTGATATTGTAAGCTCTTACGAGACAGGTATTGAAATTTCGCCATGGATAAAAGATGCACATGACTGGTACAACACATTTTCAAATACATGGGTGGTATTAAGAAACGGGACAAAACCTGAAAGTATCTACCCAAAATTACAAAGCATTGTCCATGAGAATTTTATACCTGTAGGACAGAATGATACAAAACTAAGCCTCTTGCCGTTCAAAGACTTTCATTCTTCCCAGGAATCAAATAAAACGCTTATAATTATTTTAACCATAATTGCCCTTGGAATCCTGGGAATAGCAATTGTTAATTTTATAAATCTGACAATAACAAGTTCATTTTCCAGAACCAAAGAAATAGGAATTAAAAAAGTACTTGGGGCTACAAGCGGTATTTTATTTCGTCAGATTATGACTGAAGCATTATTTGTCAGTTTTATTGCTCTCCTCGTCGGAACCGAATTAATGTCTCTGATTCTTCCCTCTTTTAATAGACTTTTCGCTACAAACCTCGAAGTCCGGATTTCGCAATATAAACTTATAATTCTTCTACTGCTCTCAATATGGTTAATTGTTGGTATCTCATCAGGGTTGATTCCATCGCTCTTCTGGGCAAGAACAAAACTTATTCAAATTCTGCATGGAAATCTATTCTTGGGCCATAAAAGGAATTCGGCAAATAATTCACTTGTGGTGCTGCAATTTGTAATCGCTATTATTCTTATTTCAGGAACCATTCTGATTCGGAAACAGATCAATTATATGATTCAGAAAGATCCAAAATTCGATAAAGAGAATGTCATTGTCGCGGATCTGGACAACTGGCAATATCCCGACCCGAAACTAGCGTCGCAAAAATTCAGATTAATTTCTGAAGAGCTGAAGTCAAGTCCATATGTTGAATCAGTTTGTTTTTCACAGAATATTCCGGGTACTTATAATGAAAATTACAACAACTTTTATCCCGAAGGAGGAAGTGGTCAGAGTGTAATTAATTTAAGACAGGCTTATGTCGGACGTAATTATTTTAAGACTTATGGCATAAAAATATTAAGCGGAAATGGATTTGATCAGGACCTTACTTCTTACAAGGATGGCGTGATATTAAATGAATCAGCTATGAAGAAATTAGGTTTCTCTGAAGCTGATGGTCAGATTTTACATGTGAGCTCTGCAACCGGAGATAAAATGAAGGTGGTCGGCGCTATAGAAGATTTTAGTTATCAGGGGGCTCAAAGAGAGATGCAGCCACTGGCCCACTTTTTTGGAGAATCTGAAAATCTTTCCAGCTGGAGTTATCTGTCAGTCAGGGCAAAGCCCGGCGCCTCTCTTAAAGTTATTGCTTTACTCAAATCCAACTGGCAGAATACTGAGCCCAAATCTTCTGTTAACGTCTATTTCGCTATTGATAAACTTAATGACTATTACAAAGAATATATTCAGATTAATAAAATAATCGCTTGGTTTTCAGCCCTGGCTGTGATACTTTCCTGCCTGGGCCTGTTTGCGCTTTCATCATATGCCTTAACCCAAAAAACCAAAGAGATCGGAATCCGTAAGGTAACCGGGGGAAGGATTCTTGAAATAATGTTAATGCTAAATAAAAATTTTATAAAATGGGTAGCCATTGCCATAGTAATTGCAGCACCAATAGCCTGGTTCTCATTACACAAATGGCTCGAGAAATTTGCCAACAAGACAGAACTGAGCTGGTGGATATTTGTACTAGCCGGGCTGATTGCTCTTTGTATAGCGATACTTACAATAAGCTGGCAGAGCTGGAGGGCGGCGACAAGGAACCCGGTCGAGGCACTAAGGTATGAATAGGTTGGAGGCGTGAGGTGTGAGTCGTGAGGGAAAAGCAAAACGAGAAACGAGAATCATGATTTTGAATTAATTATATATTTATATATCTGGACAATGAATGGACAGTACCTTAAAATAGCAATAAGGAGAATTTCACGAAACTACAAATCAAATCTGTTGATTTTCTCAGGTCTGGTAATCGGATTAACAAGTTGTCTGGTTATATATACCAAAATAAATTATGAATTAAGTTTTGACAACTACCATACACAAAGCAGAAATATTTACAGGGTTGTAAGGGTTACCTCCGGGCTGGAATATACAAACGGCGGTCTGGAATATCGCACCGGTGTCCATTTTCCTCTTCCTGCTGCATTTAAAAAATCAGTTCCCGAGTTGCAGGATGTAGTGGCCATGTTTTATCTGTATGGCCAGAAAATAAATATTCCTGCAATGGACAGCACAGTTGAAAAGTCATTTGTACTTGATGATGGAATCGTTATGACTGAGCCTTCTTTTTTTAATGTTTTTGATTTCGGGAAAACTGGAATCAAATGGTTAAGAGGTGAAGGAAAACAGGTTCTGGATAAACCATTCACGGCAGTTATTACAGAGAAGACAGCTCATAAACTCTTTGCAGATGAGGATCCTATTGGTCGCGATTTGATTATATTCAGGACAAAATTCACAATAGAAGGGGTTATTCAGGATCTGCCTGAAAACACTGACCTCCCTTTTAAGGTCTTATTGTCATTAAGGACATTTTCAGAAAAGCTAAACCCACGTTTTGGTACTGACTGGGGTAGTTTATCAGACAACTTTCAATGTTATGTTGTCCTGAATAACAGGAGTGATGTAGTTTCTGTAGAAAAAAAATTCAAAGACATTTATGCAACAAATGCAGGAGCTGAAAAACTCGAAGGGCGGCAATTCAAACTACAGCCTCTTTCACGGGTCCATAAAGAAAGTCAATATGGAAATTATAACAACCGTACAGTAAGCGCGGGATTACTTTTAGCTCTGACACTTATAGGCACTTTTATTTTTTTAATAGCATCCTTTAATTACAGTAACTTCTTTCTTGCAGAAACTATTAAACAGAAAAAACAGATTGCACTAAAATTAATCCTGGGAAGTAACCCTTTTTCAATTTTCCTTCAATTTTTTACAGAGTCTATTCTGGTCAATTTTTGCGCGTTGATGGTCAGTCTGCAATTTACCTTGCCCATTATAAGGAATTTTTATTCGTTTATTGATATCCCCAAAGGATTTATACCAAAATTTGGATTATCAGCTTTCCTATTCGTTTTGCTTCTTCTCCTTGCAGGAAGCTTTCTCTCTGTCATATTTTCCATTTTCAATTTAAAACTTAAGTCTTTATCCGCCTTATTAAAAAGGGCTGATTCAGGCAATTCAGGCAAAGGGAATAATTTTGGAAAAGTTAGTGTTATTCTTCAGTTTGTTGTAGCCCAGACAGTTATAATAGCAACTTTAATTATTATCAAACAAATATACTTTATCAATCATGCCAACCTGGGCTATAATACTGAAAATATAATATATGCCAGGCTGCCCGAAAATGCTATTCCAAAACTTAGCGCATTAACAGCTGAATTGGTGTCTGTGCCAGGGGTAAAACAAGTCAGTTTCAGTTCTGTGCTACCTGCGGAATCACAATCGTGGAGTAATTTCAGCTTGTTTACAAATAACGAGAAGAAAAGTATCGATGCTGAATTAAAATCGATAGACAGCTCTTATCTTAAACTATATTCATTCGATTTTCTGGCCGGAATAAATTTTAATGTTAGTGATACTGTTAATACTATCATAGTAAACATGGAATTCCTGACAGAACTGGGAATCTCAGACCCAAATAAAGCACTCAGCCTGATTATTCAGGGGATTGCAAAAGACGGAGCCAGTATAAAAGGTGTGGTGAGAGATTTCCACTCCGGTTCATTACATGATAAAATAAGGCCCTGCCTTTTCTATAATAATCCCCGATCATTTAGTACTGTGAGTATTAAAATGATATCTACCGGAACCAATGTGAGGAGTAAATCCGTGATACTGCCAGGTATTATTGAAAGATTGAGTGAAAAATGGAAAAAAATCTTTCCGGATCAGGTCTTTGAATATAATTTTTTAAGTGACAGGATCGCTAATTATTATAAATCGGAACATAAGGCGCTTAATCTTTTCCTGCTCTTCGCTTCAATCACGATTTTTTTGTGTGTTCTGGGAATATTGGGGCTTTCATTAAGCATGAATGAGAGAAGAACCAAAGAGATCGGTCTCCGTAAAGTTAATGGTGCTAAAGTCGCAGAAGTAATCTTTTTACTTAATAAAGATTTCATAAAATGGGTTTCCATTGCATTCCTGATAACTCTACCGATTGCCTGGTTCATAATGGACAAATGGCTTGAAAACTTTGCTTACAAAACAGAACTAAGCTGGTGGATATTTTTACTGTCAGGGCTTTTAGCTATATTGATAGCATTGTTAACCGTAAGCCTGCAGAGCCGAAGAGCTGCTACGAGGAACCCGGTGGAAGCGCTGAGATATGAATAAGGACACTTTAAACTCCCGGGTTTTTACCCCCATCCCCCTCAAAGGGGGGCTAAAAAAAGAGTGGGAATTCAAAATCCACCCTTGGGGGATTCAGGAGTGAAAAACCAGGCAGATTAAGTTATAATTAGATCCATTAAAAAATTAAAAAGAAGAATAACGACTAGAGCATAAGAATACCTAAGTGATAAAATAGATATTAAGAAAAAAATAATTTCAACAATGAAAATGAAAAACAATCTTCTTTTAAGTATCAGGCACCTGAGAGCAGATAAGATAAACACCTTAATTAACATTGCCGGTCTTATACTTGGTCTTGGAATTGTCTCAGTGGTTATTGTCTTTGTATTGAATGAACTGGGCTACAACAGCTCTTTCAAAAACAGGGAAAATATTTACAGGGTTCTTAACTATAACAGTGCTGACAATAATACCTGGGCAGATACTCCATTTATCATTGGAGAAACACTTAAGGATGCGTACGCCGAAGTAGATAAAAATATTCATATCTATAATATTGGGAATATTGAAATAAAAAAGGATGATGATTTTATACATGAACCGAAGATGTTTTGCTCTGAAAGTTCATTTTTCGAAATTTTCGGGGTAAATCTGGTTCAAGGCAGTTTATCGGGTTTTGATCAAACCGATAACAAAGTATTGATAAGTAAGGAGCTGTCGCAGAAATATTTTGGAAATGAAAACCCTTTAGGCAAACTAATGGAATTAAGATGCAAGGGCAAAATATACGCGATGGAGATAATAGCTGTCTTTGAAGATTTCCCCCAGAATTCAACTATTAAGGCCTCACTAATTGCCGGTATTAATTTTAGCCTTCACCATCTTATTGGAAATATAATATCAACCGGAGATCAGAAACCTGATGAGCAGGAACTAAGAGAATCATGGAAGAATGGGGTTTTCTATGCCAACTATATTCTTTTAAAAGAAGGCTCTCAGGTAAATGAATTTGAAAAAAAATTACACCAGTTAGGTATTGATCACTCGACAACCAACGATAAGCTATCCCTGTCACTTCAACCTCTGAATAATATTTATTTCGGATCAGGGAAAATAATCGATAACAATAGCGGAGATCAGGGAAATCTGCCCATGTTATATATTCTCGGGTCAATTGGAATGCTAATTCTCATTATAGCGTGTATAAATTATCTGAATCTGACCTCAGCGCAGGCAATGACACATACTAAAGCTCTTGCTGTACGCAAGGTCTGTGGTGCTTCACGAAAAAGCCTCATTATGCAGATGATTATGGAATCAATCCTGGTATCCATAATAGCTCTTCCTTTTGCTTTACAGCTGGCTCAGATTTTTTTACCTCTAATCAGTCAGTTGCTAGGGAAATCATATCAGTTGATGCTTAATAACAGAGTTTTCATAAGCATTGGCATTCTTACACTTATAACTTTGGCAACAGGAGCTTTATCGGGTTTTCTCGTTTCAGTGAAGATCACATCATTTAGTCTGACTGAAACCCTGAAAGTCCATACCATGGCAATAGGAAAGAAACACACCATGAGAAAAGCTATGGTAATTTTTCAGATCACAGTGTTTATTATTCTTATTGCTATAACGATACTGGTGCAAAAACAGGTTAAGTATGCCTTCTCGCGCGACCTGGGTTTTACAAAAGAGGGGATGATAAGAATTCCTGTGGGAGATCATAATTACAAGCTTTTTAAGCAGGAGATCAGCAAAAATCCAAATATACTGGATGTCAGCGGTGCATTATGGTTACCGCCTCATGTAAATAAGATGAATATTTCCATTCCGAAAGTTGATGAACCTGAAAAGACAGTGAATGTTAATGGACTTTTTGTCGACTATCATTTTGCCAGGACAATAGGATTAAAGCTGCTTCAGGGGAATGACTTTGATGAAACGAAAAATAACTCCGGAGTGCTGATAAATGAATCTGCAATTAAGGCATTAGGATTGAAAGAAGTTATTGGCAAACAGATTCCCTTTGGAACAATAGTTGGAGTTGTATCTGATTTCAATATGTACTCCATTCATGAGGCGATAAATCCGATGATTATCGGTCTAAATCCTTCCATGGTCCATGAGATTGCTATAAGAATAAATACTCAGAATTTAAAGCAGACCATTGCATTTCTGAAGGACTCATGGAAAGTTACAGGGGGGACAACTCCCTTTGAATTTGAATTTACAAATGATATTTTAAAGAAGCTTTATGAATCAGATATCCGTTTCTCAAAAATTATAGGATTGATGGCCATTATTGCGATTTTAATAGCAAGCCTGGGGTTATTTGGGCTGTCTCTTCTTCTCAGTCAGCAAAAGACCAAAGAGATTGGAATCCGTAAAATAAACGGAGCAAAAATTTTTGAAGTGATGATCATGCTCAACCTCGATTTTATCAAATGGATATTTATCGCTTTTGCGATTGCCTGTCCCATTGCCTTGTATGCAATGCACAGATGGCTCGGGACCTTTGCCTACAGAACGGAACTTAGCTGGTGGATATTTGCGTTGGCAGGATTACTTGCACTTGGTATTGCAATATTAACTGTGAGCTGGCAGAGTTGGAGGGCGGCAACAAGGAATCCGGTCGAAGCTCTCCGATACGAGTAGTGAGGAGAGCGAAGATCCCCGATAGCGAAGCGTATCGGGATGGAGGCATTAAGGTATGAGTAGTGAAGTGTGATGCGTGAGGTTGAGGTTGAGGTTGAGGTTAAGATAAAAGACAAAAGGGAAAAGATAAAAGTATGAAATTCAACTTTGTGACCTTTGAGGTAAGAGGATTTAAAAATAATAATAAGATGAAAGACTTCACTCTCCGGTTACTAATATTTTTATTGTTGTTAATTGTTATATCCTGCCATCACAATCGCCTTAAGACCAATGAAAGAGAACTTGTGAAAGAGATCATCATTCAGGAAAAAGAAAAGGAAAATGCGGATAGAGCTGCCACTGAAAAAAAGCTAGCCGATACGCTGAACCGCCACCAGGGCGGTTTCCGTTATAAAGAAATCCGTTCAGTCGATAAAACACATCCCCCATTAGAAATTGACATTGCCGGAAGTCTGTACAATATAAAGGATATCAATTTGTCAGATGTGGCTACAGTCATTACTTATATCCGAATGGAACCTGTGCCTGATACAACTCTTCCTATTGATCTGAAATTCAATTATTACCTGATGGATAACTATATAATTGCGCGGAATTTATATGGGATCCATTTGTACTCAAAAGATGGAAGATTCGTTCACTCCATTGTGAAAAACCGATATACGGGTATGCAGGTGACTCCTGGAAATGTAATGTTCCGAAACGATTATACTAAGAAAGGAGGGGGTTTGTCGGTGTGGTCGAATATGAATAATCTGTTTTATAATTATAGCGATAATATCACAGGTCATAAATATATTATGGAGTATGATTGTTCATCAAACCAACTTGTTAACAATTATAAATTTGATCCGGAAAAGCCTGATCAGATCTCCGGTCTGGGAAAAATTGCAATTGATCTTAACAACGGAAAAACAATGCCACCCAAACCGTATAATCCCAATGGAATGTTTGGTGGAGAACCGGAGTGGTTTTACAGAGAGAGGGATCCATTCAAGCTGGACCAAAGTTCCTATTGTATTCCCTCCTATGGGAATAACATGATGGTAATACTTAATAATCATGGTGATACATTATCAACATTTACAAAGATGGAAAAGCTTAAAAACTACACAAAACCAATGGCTCGATGGGGTGATCTTGGTACTCAATATGAACTCAATGGAAAGTTATACTTACGGCCTGGGTCTAATGATACTGTTTTCGAGGTGGTTCCTCCCAACAGATTGTTTCCGGTTTATACATTGCAATTGGGAGTTTTTAAAACTTCCATGCAGGAGGGAGTTGATCCTGATTTTAACCTTTCTGGAAAAATAATTCCCTGCGAGTGGGCTGAAACAAACGAGCTCATTTTCATAACTTATACCAAGGACTCTTTTGATTGTCCGAATACCAGAAAGAATAAAACTGTCAAGATCTACCATGCATTGTATTCAAAACTGAGTCACCAACTATTAATTATAAACGGTGATCCATATGATTATTCCCCCGAGATCCTTAAAAACAACATTGATGGTGGAATGCCCGTATGGCCCTCTTCTTACATGACCGGTAAAAATGGAGAACTATTGATTTCCCTGAAAGGCAAAGAACTGAAAGACCGGGTTAACTCGGAGCAGTTTAAAGTGTCCACTGCTCCTGAAGCTAAAAAGAAAGAGCTAGAAAAACTGGCCAGGGCAGTTTCGAATAATGAGGATATATTAATGATAGTAAAATAAGGTGTGAGGTATAAGGCATGAGGCGTGAGGGAAACAGGAAAGATAAAAGACAAAAGTAAAAAGACAAAAGTAAGCAGCAAACAATGAAGAATGAAGGGGTGAAAGGGTGAGAACCAGACGAATAAATTAAAAGAAGGCGAAGATTCCTTTGTGAACTTAGGTTTAAAACCTTTGAGAACTTTGCGTTTAAAGGATTTAAAAATAATAATATGAAAAGAAACTTCTCTATCCGTATACTAATTTTCTTAATGTTGTTAATTATTATTTCCTGCCATCACAATCGCCTTAAGACCAACGAAAATGAATTGGCAAAACAGATCATTATCCAGGTAAATGCAAAGAAAGAAGCGGAAAGAACAGCATTGGAGAAGGGATCTTCTGAAACAAAAACAAAACCCATAGTCAGCTTCCGGAAAAAGGAGATCAGGTCGGTTGATCCTCAAAGACCTCCTGTTAAGATCGATATAATGGGAACAATTAATAATACCCGTAAACTCAAACTTTCTGATGTAGCATCTTCGATACGGTATGTAAAACTTCAGACACCTCCCGATACCCTTCTACTTTACGACCTCTTTTTTTATCGACCTGACCTGGATTCAAAAGTAAGATCCGATGGTCAACAAATTATTTTTGAGGGTTTGTTTGGACTGACACGGTACAATATGCAGGGAAAATACGAGGAAACTATCTGGAAAAATAAAACAGGAATAAGGTTTTATGGAAAAGGCATGGCTTCATATGGAGGTAAAGATTTCTTTGGAGTCCCGTTCCATATCCCTGTCTCTTTTTCAAAAGGGAATCTCTATTTTACTTTCCATGACGGACCTACAGGTAACGGTCAGGTAATGAAATACAAACCGGGAACCGATAAAAAACTAATAATACAATCTCAACCTGAAACACCGGGACATTCACATATACCCGGCGATACACTATTTAATAAGAATCAATTTTCCGAGGATCGGTTCAGTTGCATTTATGGAATTGGTCCTGATTCCTGGGCCGGAGTAAACAATAAATGGAACGCCGGAAGATCAGGGGCATTGCTTGTGGCCTACAACGACAAGGGAGACACCTTATGTAAATTTACGGATTATGAGCGAATTGTTAATTTCAGTTTTGCCCAAACAAGAACTGCAATTGAATTGGAAACTTATTCTTACAACGGGCAGGTTACTCTTAAGCAGGAATATAATGATACTGTGTTTAGACTTATTCCTCCGGACAGGCTGTTACCAGCATTCATAATTGATTTTGGAGAATATAAATTTAATGCCATGAACGGTCTGAATGTAGATTTTGATTTGTCAAATAAATATATGCTTAATTCGCTGCATGAGACAAATGACTATTTATTTATCAGATACACTCAAAACTATGATTGCCTAAATACCCGGAAGAAAAATGCAGTAAAATTTTATAATGCATTATTCAATAAAAAAGAGGGTAAATTATATCATCAGCCAGGATCTACACTTTTACCTGAAGGTTTAGAGAATGACCTTGATGGCGGCATACCATTCTGGCCCGAATTTATTACTCCACAGGGCGAAATGATGAAGCTAGTCTCGGGAAGAGTACTGAAGGATTTTATTAATTCTGATGAATTTAGAAAGTCATCCATTTCAGAAGAGAAGAAGCAAAAACAGATTTTAATTGCTTCAGGATTAAGACCGACTGATATGGTTGTGGTGATTGTAAAATAAGGCGTGAGGTGTCAGGCGTGAAGCATGAGGTGTAAACAATGCTAAACGAAGAACAAGAAATATTTCCGATATGAATAACTTTATCAAAATTGCTTTAAGGAACTTTACAAGAAAACCGATTTATTCGATTATCACTTTCACAGGTTTTACATTCAGCATTGCGGCAAGCTTACTGATTTATCTCTGGGTCATTAATGAACTGAGCTACGAAAAGTTCCATCCTGACTACCAGCGCATCTATCGGGTACTTACTCTGTCAAAGGAGGGTGACAAAATTTTAAAATCCCCAATGTGCTACCGTCCTGTACCTAAGACTATGAAGATGGATTATCCTCAGATTGAGTATGCTACTTATATAAGTTATGACTCAGAAGATTCTCCTCTGCATTTAGAATCTGGTGGTGAAAAAATTGAAGCAAGGAGGTGCTGGACAAACGAAGATTTCTTCAGTATTTTCAAAGGTTTCAGATTTATCGAAGGCTCATCTAAAAACGCTTTTGACAAGCCTGATAATATTATACTTTCAGAAAAAACTGCAAAGAAAATATTCGGGAATAAACTAGCACTGGGGAAAGTACTTATCAGCGACAAATTCTCCAAGGAAGTCTATACCATTGGCGGAGTGATCCGTATTCCTGAACAAAGCCATATCGATTTCGGGTATATGCTCTCTGAAACGAATAGCCAGCTTCTGGATTATTCAAATAACTGGGGAGACAAGGGTTTTGTTCGGGTATACATCAAACTTGGAAAAGATGCACAGATTGATGATCAGTTTCTTTCTGCAATATCAAATCATATTGGCAGGTATTCGAAAATTACCGACAAACTTATGTTTCAGCCCCTGGCAGATATTCATCTCTATTCAGATTATCAAAGTGACTTTTATGATAAACATCCGGGAAGTTACAGGTATGTCTGGATCTTCTCAGGACTTGCTTTTCTGATTATCCTGATGGCTTCTGTAAATTTCGCGACTTTGTCAGTTGCACGGGCATCGGAGCGTTCAGTCGAGATTGGCATCAGGAAAGTGACAGGGGGAAGCAGGATCAGCATCTTCCGTCAGTTTCTGACGGAATCTGTTTTTCAGACTTTCGCTGCCGCTGTTATTGCTCTCTTTGTAATCTGGTTCATCTTGCCCTGGTTTAATACACTTTCCTCACGGGAGTTGACTTTTAATGTCTCCTCCCGATTAATACTCAACCTTTTCATACTGACCTTTCTGGTAGGCATTATTGCCGGCATTTATCCTTCCCTTTACCTTTCTTCCTTTAACCCTGTTGGAATTTTCCGGGGTGGCTCCATCTCCGGATCGAGGAGTAATTTTATCAGAGTGCTTGTGACAGTCCAGTTTACAATAGCAATTTTCTTTATCATCTCAACATCTCTGTTTATCAAGCAATTAAACTATATTCACAACAAAGATCTGGGTATTGATAGCAAAAATGTTGTGGTTATACCGACAGGTTTATGGTATGACAATAAGGATTTTAAACAGGAACTTTTAAGAAATCCCAGGGTTCTGAGTGTTTCAGCAAGCACTTATGCACCAATTGATGTTGGTTTCAATGGAGGATTGTCTTTAAGCCACCAGGGTCGGGTTGATACGCTACAGGTAAATTATTATTTTGTGGATGAAGATTTTGCCAAAACTTATAAACTGGAGGTGATAAAAGGTGAGTTTCTTAAGATGGATTATTCCGGGTATTGGAAAGAAGGGGAAAAAGCAGGTAAGAACAGGAAAGAGGGGAAAGAGTATACAGTGTCAATGCCTATAGTAATAAATCAGACAGCAGAAAAGCTGCTTGGATTCGATGATCCTATAGGACAACGGATTGGGGATAATGTAATTGTCGGAGTTGTGAAAGACTTTCATTTCAGATCACTTCATTTTCCCATTGAACCGTTGGTTATGTCAAATAATCCTGAAGTGATAGGAACAATGAATGTACGCATTGCACCCGGTAATACAAATGAAACACTTAACTATATTCGTGATACTTACAGGAAACACCGTGAAGACAGGGAATTTTCTTACAGATTTTTTGATGATCTGCTCAATGAAAAATACCTGGCGGAAACACAGTTAAAAAATATCACCGTTGCTTTTGCACTATTGGCAATTGTAATTTCTGTCCTGGGAATTCTGGGAATGGCCGTCTTTTCAATCAACAGACGTACAAAAGAAATAGGTATCCGCAGAGTGGCAGGGGCAAAAAGCTCTGAAATTCTGATTTTATTTAATAAAGAATTTATCATCTGGGTTCTGGTTGCGTTTATAATTGCCTCACCTGTTGCCTGGTACGTAATGCATAAATGGCTGCAGAATTATGTTTACAAGACAGAACTAAGCTGGTGGATATTTTTATTATCCGGCATAATTTCATTTGGAATTGCATTAATAACAGTTAACTGGCAAAGCTGGAGGGCAGCGACGAGGAATCCGGTGGAAGCGTTGAGATATGAATAGACAAGAACCCATCTGTCCCGTTGAAGTGGGACATCTCCCCAAAAGAGTGAGGGGCAAAAATCACTTGGGGAATCAAGGTGTATTGTATAAATAAATTAATCTTTAATCATATCTCTGCTTCAATCTATGAAATTAATCTTTAAGCTAATAATACGGAGACTTATCAACAGGAAAAGTCAAATGGCCCTGAATATTACTGGTCTTGCAATTGGGTTTGCATCTACCCTTTCAATAGTTGTCTGGGTAAGAAATGAGCTTAGTTTTGATAAATATCTTCCTGAAGCTTCACGAATCTACCGGCTGACATTTGAAACAAATACCTCAGGCAACAGGCTTCATTTTGCACGCTGCTGGGAAAAATGGGTGTCGCAGATGCCCGGGGTATTTCCTCAGATTGAGCAATTGGTCAGACTTGATCCTTATCGCCATACAGCTTTAAAAGTTGGTGAAAATAAATTTTACTCCGACAGAGTGTTTGCTACCGATTCAAACTTCTTCAAGGTATTTAATATCAGCTTGCTTTCTGGAAATGAAGATAATGTATTGAGAGAACCCTATTCTGCCGTGATATCGCAATCAATTGCCAGCAAGTGTTTTGGCAATTCTGATCCGACAGGGCAGACAATCCTTTTATCAGGCGAATACTATACAAAAATGGAATTATTTACAATTAAAGGAGTAATGAAAGATACACCTGTAAACTCCCACATTCATTTTGATATTCTTACATCATTTGCGAAACCACAAGAGCCACCCGACTGGGCCTATGTCTATCTTCTTTTAAAAAGAGGGACAAAACCCGGTCAGATTCTGTTGGCATTACCTGACTTCATTAAAAATGTAGAAAAAACTTCTGTGACCAGAACTTTTACACCTTACCTTCAAAAGATAACCGACATTCATCTTTATTCAAATAAAGACAGGGAAATAGAGTCTAATGGAAATATTGGCATTGTTTATCTTTTTGGGGTCATTGCATCAGTACTTCTTATTGTTTCGCTGGTCAACTTTTACAATCTCAACAAAGTCCGGATTCTGTCTCTTCAAAAATCGATTGTTATTCAGAGGGCACTGGGGTCAGATGGCATCCAAATAATTTCACTTTCTGTTACAGAATCGGCGATTTGTGTATTTTCAGCATTGATACTGGCATTAATATTTCTGGCTCTATCTGAACAGACTACAGTTTCATTCTTTGGATTTAACATTTTCCCGGATGGAATTGCAGACTTAGCATCTATATGGCCATTTGGTTCAATAATTGCAGGCATTTCTATTTTAACCGGGAGTCTTCCCTCAATTTTTTATATTTGTAAAAGGGGAATTAATATTTCAGCATTTGGTGCTGAAACAATTCATGGTACCGGAAAGCTGTCAACATACGGAATCCTTATGACAGTACAATTTTGCCTCTCAGTAATCCTGATGGTTGCTGCCATAGTAATTCTTGAGCAAAAAAAATTTATGCTTTCGCATAGCTTAGGAAAAATGAGCCCTGATATCATAATATTTAAAAGGCAAAACTGGGAAATACGTTTCAAATACAATGCGATAAGGGATCAGGCCATTCAGGATCCTCTTATTAAAAGCTTTACAGCATCAATGGAAGAACCTGGTGGTGAAACAGTAGATGCACTTCAGGTAGAATCTTCTGCAATTGACGAGAACCATAAAGATAAACAGCTTTATGTCTTATCGGTGGAGGACAATTTTCTGAACTTTTTTGAAATACCATTGATCTCCGGAAGTAATTTTTCAAAGTTTAACCCTGATCGGCATAGCGAGGATTATATTCTTAATGAGACTGCTGTAAAAGAGCTGGGTTGGACTCCTCAGGAAGCAATTGGCCGGCCATTTAATATCAAGTTCGATTCACCGGGAATTTTTTACGGGGGAACTGTTGTTGGTGTGGTTAAAGACTTTAATATTACTACCATAAAGCAAAAAATAAAACCTTATGTTCTATTTCAGAAACCAATATTTTATCTCTGCTTTCTTGTTCAGTTAGATTCAGCAAACAAAGAACAGGCGATAATAAATTTTAAAAAAATCTGGGAGAAAGAATTGCCTGATTATCCGTTCCAGTTTGAGTTTATTGGTGACTTATATAAATCAGCATACCAAAAGGAACTGATACAGTCAAAACTGACTCTGTTTTTCTCTATACTCACAATTGTTATAATCTGCATGGGACTTTTCGCTGTAACATCATTGCTGATAACAAGAAGAACCCGTGAGATAGGTATCCGCAAAGTAAACGGAGCAAGAGTTCCCGATTTACTGTTTATGCTGAGCTCCGATTTCATCAGGTGGTTTGCAATTGCATTCGTGATTGCCTGTCCTGTTGCATGGTACGCAATGCATAAATGGCTTCAGAACTTCACCTACAAAACAGGATTAAACTGGTGGGTATTTTTACTATCAGGCTTCGTAGTACTGACAGTTGCTGTATTAACGGTGACTTTACAGAGCATTAGGGCTGCCAAAAGGAATCCGGTCGAAGCTCTCCGATGCGAGTAAACAATCTCCTAAATGAAATCTGTATTGGGAGTAATACCCCCTTTAGGAGGCAAGATCGAGGAAGAGGTCAGGGAGCTATGACTTTTGGCACCAGGGTTGCAATTTGTTAGGCATAAATGCAACAATATATCAAACTAAGCGTCTTTATTTTATGTGAATTAACTGAACCCTGATAAAATCAAATCATTACATATATATTTATACTATTAATCTTCATATCTGAATTATGAAAACCAGAATTATTCTTTTAACCCTGTTTTTGTGCATTGCTGTAAAAGTCTCATCACAAGATGGATATACAGTAAAAAAGGACTCTCTTCAATCAGAGGTTTTAAAACAAAACCGTAAGATAAGTATCTTTTTACCTGAAGGTTATGATGCCAAGGACGCCAGATTCCCTGTCCTTTATGTTCTTGATGCTGACGGAAGGGATCAACATACTGTTCCTACTGCCAGATTCCTCTCCTTGAATAACAAAATGCCAAAATCTATTGTAGTAGGAGTTTTCAATATAGACAGGAATCATGATTTTCTTCCCGATTCAAGTCAGGCTGCCGCTACGGGAGGCGGAGCAGATAATTTCGTACAATTCTTTAAAAAAGAGCTAATCCCTTATATAAATAAAAACTTCAAGACTGAACCATTCAACGTACTGATAGGTCATTCTTACGGCGGGGTATTTGTAATGCATGCCCTTCTGACTGAACCGGATCTTTTTGATGCCTATATCGCAATAGATCCCAGTTTCTGGTATAAGAATCAGATGCAGGTCAAAAGTGCACAAAATGAATTTCTTAAAGCCAGGAACTGGAATAAACCTATCTTTATTTCAGGACGTGAAGGAGAAGGAATGAAGGGTATGGGTATCACATCCATGGAGAAAGTCCTTAAAACCTCAGCTCCTACTGGTTTGAAATGGAAAATTGTGGCTTATCCGAATGAAGATCACGGATCCGTGCCTTTTAAAAGTGTATATGATGGCTTACGTTATATATTCGATACCGGTGGCAATTTCACAGTTTTCCCTATGGCAGGTATCCTCCCTAAAGGGGCCTCAACCTATGCATTCGTGCAAAATATAAATCCAAGTCTCAGATATACGCTTGATGGAACTGAACCAACAATTAATTCTCCTGTTTGCAAACAGAAAATCGAAATTAAGAAAGCGTGTACTCTAAAGGTTAAGAGTGTCTCCTCGAATTATAAAAATCTCCCAAGTGTTACCAGGGTCTTTTCTGAAGGCGAATATATGAATGGTCAATCAGTTGAAAACCTTAAATCAGGACTTAAATATTCCTATTTTGAAGGAGTTTGGGATTCGGTTCCGGATTTTTCAAAGCTTACTCCCAAAAAGAGAGGTACCACCGAGAATCTCGATTTGAATTTTGCTCTTAAAAAGGATAGTTTTGCCGTACAATTTGAAGGATATCTGCATATTACTAAAAAGGATTTATATGATCTCTGGGTAGTTTCCGATGATGGATCTAAAGTATATTTTAATAATCAGCTTTTCCTGGATAACGATGGTTTACATTCGGCAGATAATCCTGTTGTTAAAGTTATTCCTCTTAACCCTGGCTATTATCCTATAAGAATTGATTATTTTGAACGAACCGGAGATCAGTCAGTTACTCTGGGGTGGGTAACCGGAAATAAAAAAATACAGCCAGTACCGCTACCAAAGGAAATGCTTTTCTTTAAAGAATAGTCTACCCCCTAAATCCCCCATATGGGGGACTTTTAAAATCCTTCTCTTTTCCCGCCCCCTTGGGAGTTTGAGGGTCTAAAAATCCTCCTGTGGAATTTTTTAACTTCTAAAGCCCTCCATTTGGGGGTTAGGGGTAAGAATTCCAATTAGGGGGGTTGAATTTGGGGAAATTGACATTTATTACTTTACACTTTTCAGAATATTTTATCTATTTTTAATGTAATTAATAAAATGCAGATAAATTAGTGAAAGGTTTAAGTGTTGAATATCCGATGTATTTTGGAGCTAAACCAGATATTTTTAAACTGGCTAAAGAATTAAGAAAATTTGAGACTGAATCAGAGAAACTGTTATGGTCCAGACTTAATAAAAACCAAATAATAGGACTTCAATTCAGAAGACAACATCCAATTAACCTATTTATAGCTGATTTCTATTGTCCTAAAATAAAACTGATAATCGAAGTTGACGGAAGTATTCATGAAATTCCTGAATATCAAACCCATGATATAGGACGAAGTGAAATACTCAATGACTTCGGGATTACTGTTATCCGTTTTACCAATGAACAAATACTTAATGAAATTGATTCTACTATTGAACAAATTGAAACAACAGCAAAAATACTATTGACTGAAATACCATAAAGCCCCCCATTTGGGGGGTTGGGGGGTAGAAAACATGAAATATTTCGCAGCTAAATTAAAAAATGAAATCATGAAGGGTTTGCCAGGAACAGATGTTCAATGGCAGATGGCTTCCTCTGACCGTTTTGTAAAGAATTTCCCGAGACACCAGGGAAAAGATGCCCGGATAGCCGCAGTATTGATAATTCTTTATCCCGAAAATGAATCTATTCATACAGTATTCATGCAACGCCCTGACTACGAGGGTGTTCATGGGGGCCAGATCAGCTTTCCGGGTGGTAAGAAGGAGTCTGTTGATGAAAATGCAATTCAAACAGCTCTTCGTGAAGCCAATGAAGAGACAGGGATTGACCCAACCATAGTAAATATCATTGGTACACTTACTCCATTATTTATTCCGGTGAGTAATATGCTGGTTACACCTGTTTTAGGATGGATTAATGAAAAACCGGCTTTCAATCATAAACCTGAGGAGGTTTTGTTCCTTATAAATGCTGATCTTAAAATACTTCTTGATCCGTCAATAGTCAGAATAAAACCTTTTAAGATCAGAGGAGAGATGCTTGAGATAAAATATTTTAATTATGAGGAAAACACTATATGGGGTGCAACTGCGATGATGTTGAACGAATTACTTATAATTATCAGAAGGGGTGGTTTTTTTCCTCCGGAATAATATTCTTGTAATGCTCAAACCTTTCGAGTACCTGACTTACAAAATTCACGGACTCGGTTCCCCTGAAATACCCGTTTTTAACTACTGTGTCATTATAGTATTGAGGTTCAGATTTTTTCAGAAGCCATGTTGCGACATTCCTATCCCATTTCTGTGGATCCATCCCGTTTTTTTCAGCAAGTTTCATAGCGTCAAGAACGTGACCCGGTCCTGCATTATATGCTGCAAGTATAAAATTAATTCTTTCCTTTTCATCAGTAATCCTGGTATCGAATATTGAATGAAGCCAGTTGATATAACGAATGCCTGCTTTCAGATTATTTTCAGGGGACGCAGTAATATCAATACCAAAATCCTTTCCGGTGCCTGGCATTATCTGCATCAGTCCGAAGGCGCCGGTATAAGATTCCACAGTCGGATTAAAATGTGATTCCTGACATATAAGTGAAGCAAGTAACCTCCAGTCCCAGTTAATAATTGCACTAAACTTTCTGATAAGATCATCATATGGTGATACTTTACCGGTATTCAGAGCGTAAAAATCGCTCCTGATAATGGAAAAGGAACGCGGATTTTTGAAATATTTTGCATATAGCATGGCATAAGATCCTGTCTTTTTATATATTGTGAGCCAGCGGTTTAATTCCGACAAAAGAGCAACGGAGTTGTTTTTCCTCACACCCCAGGCAATATTCTGCGGTAAGCTGACAGGTGTACTTACATCAATATCAGGATAATATGTTGCATTCACCAATGCCAGATTTTCGTCACAAACAGTGTATTCAATTTCTCCGCTTGCAACATGCTGAATAAGTTTTTCCGATTCAAAAGGAACCTCAATTAAATTGATTGAATCGCCAATCTCCCGGGCAAGAGAAATGAGCTGTTCAGCATGTGCTGATCCTTCCTGCACATAAATTGTTTTTCTGGTTAGCCCAAGTTGGCTCCTGATAAGTTTTTTATCTAATGCGTCTATCGTTAACGATCTCCAGTTGTGGGGTTTCTGTTGAACAAGCACTTGTCGTGTTTCACCTATCGGATCAGTGAAAAGAATATCTTTCTTCGCAGATGAATCTACGGTAAGACTGAAAGCCAGAAGATCAGCTTCTCCTGAACCCAGCATTGCAAATGCACGTTCAGGATGATTTTCTGTGATGATTTCCAGGTCAATTCCGAGGTTATCAGAGAAGGATTTCAGAAGTTCATAGTTAAAACCCATTGGCTCACCCTTGTAAACGAAATAATCCGTTGAATTAAAGTCAGTTACAGCAATTAATCTTCCTCTTTTCCTGATCGAATCAAGATCGCAGGAAACATTATTCTTATTTAAATTTTTAGAAGAGTGGCGATTTAAACAGGATGTAAATAATGTTACAAGTAACGCAAACAGAAATATTGATTTTTTTATCAAAGATGTTGATTTAATTAAATATTTACCTGTGAAAACAGGTGCAAAGGTACAACAATTTTATTAATCGTAAAAAGTCCA
>Ga0302284_1000215_pt1 | contig 30551 bp, 18 predicted proteins | sample III_Fen_E2_1_FD_198760 | JGI IMG/M metagenome (GOLD analysis project Ga0302284, IMG submission 198760) | Peat permafrost microbial communities from Stordalen Mire near Abisko, Sweden - III_Fen_E2_1 | ecosystem: Environmental > Terrestrial > Soil > Wetlands > Permafrost | place: Sweden: Abisko...
ATGGAAAATGTTGAGAACCTGCCTGTCAAATCATTAGTTAATCCCGGTGAGATCTTTAAAAGGATCCCCGACAGGCCACCTTTGCATTCAGAATCATTCGATTCCCTGATGAAGGATTTCAATGAGATAATAATGCCCGGCATAACACACTGGCAGAACCCCAATTTTTTTGCTTATTTCCCCGCAAACACGAGCCCTGCATCAATCCTGGCAGAAATGCTTATTGCAACCCTCGGAGCCCAGTGTATGATTTGGGAAACCTCTCCTGCAGCAGCTGAGCTTGAAGAGAAGATGATGATCTGGTTAAGAGAATTAATAGGGCTGCCTTCGGGATTTGAAGGAGTTATTCAGGATTCTGCCTCAACAGCAACTCTGGCTGCTATCCTTACAGCAAGGGAAAAAGCTACCGGTTTCGCAGGCAACAGCGAGGGCCTGAAAAAATGTGACGATCTGAGGGTTTATTGTTCGGAACAGACTCATTCTTCAGTTGAAAAGGCTGTTAAAATAAGTGGAATCGGAAAGAATAACCTTGTTAAGATTTCAGTCAGGGATGATTTTTCAATGGACCCACAAAAGCTTAAAGAGGCAATCCTTCGCGATAAAAATAAAGGGCAGACTCCTTGTTGTGTCGTTGCAACTTTAGGAACAACAGGTACGACTTCAATTGATCCTTTAAGGGTCATAGGCGAAATTTGTCACGAAAATGATATATGGCTTCATGTCGATGCCGCAATGGGTGGCACAGCTCTCATTCTGCCTGAGTTTCAATGGATGCTTGAAGGCAAGGAATATATCGACAGCTTTGTTTTTAATCCTCATAAATGGATGTTCACAAACTTTGACTGTACAGCCTATTTTGTGAAGGATGCATCCGCTCTAATCAAGACTTTTGAAATACTTCCCGAATACCTAAAAACAAGAACAAGGGGGAAAGTAAATGATTACCGCGATTGGGGTGTTCCGCTCGGAAGAAGATTCAGGGCTTTAAAGTTATGGAGTGTCATTAGGACTTACGGGGTTGAAGGGCTCCGCAATACAGTCAGAAATCACATTGCTATTGCTTCAGAACTTTCAGGCATGATCTTAAAAGAAGCTGATTTTGAAATACTCGCTCCGGTAACCATCTGCGTAGTCTGTTTCCGTTATATTCCTTCAGGGTATACTGAGGATCAGATTAATACTATGAATGAAAAACTGAATCACCAGCTTAACGATTCCGGTAAATTATACCTTAGTCATACTGTCTTAAATGGCAGATATACCCTTAGAATGGTTACGGCTCAGACAAACGTTACCATTGAACATGTAAGGAGAGCATGGCTTCAGATACAAGAAACAGCAAGGGGTATGATATCCTGAAATGATTACATGTGTCTCTTGCCAAAAGTCATTCCGAATAAATCAATGTTGAACAGCAACTGGATAGCAGGAGATTCATTAATATTCTTCCACGCTGACTGAACTCCACCCGATATCATGAACGGAATCCTCAGAACATGAAAATCTGCCAGCAGTTCAATTCCAAAAGACCTTAAAGATTCCTTTTCCGCACTTTCGTAAAGAGGAACAAGTCCATTTGAGGTGTATTTATACATCGAATTACCCGGACCTGCTGCATAATCATAAAACAGCCCTGTCCGGATCCTTTTGAGATACAAAAGGCTTGCAACATTGAAATCGGGATATGCAACAGGCAAAACATAATCAACCGATAGAAAACTGATCTGCTTTGAAACAATATTACTATAACCCCGGGGGAGTGACGAGAAGTTACTGTATAAATATTTTTCAGGATCCTGTTTTTCCGTTTCCAGCCTTATTTTTATTCCATTGTTAGGGAAAAGCCCTGGAAAATAGAATGCGGTTTTCAATGACACAGACGATCCATAGATTGTCCTGTCGAAGGGAGCAAAGCAGTAATTAAAATCGATTATCTGGGCCCACCGGGGATAGATATCGCGGAATGCTGACCGGTCATAATTTGTAAAATAGAGTCTTCCGGTAATTATTGTCTGACCATAATCATAAGTGCCTTTTTCTTTGATATAAACATATTGATTAATATAATCCGTTGAGATAGATGGTCGCAGAAACTCTGAGAACCTGCCTGTTGAGTACTGAAGAGGGAGAGACATTGTGTTCAAAAAACTTATACCTGGCTGGATTTCAGAAGGATTGGCAACATCATTTCCCATTTTACTTATACGAGGAATTGTACCATAGTCAAGTTGAGATTCAATAACCGGATACCAACCTTGCCAGGTTATCCGTGAATGAATGACGTTACGTTTATCAGCTGAGTATTCATAACCAATTGTTGAGGTAAGCGTGCTTAAGGTATTCTGGGTCATAATTGTAACACCGGGCCTGATACTTGCAGGATCTGCTTTTAGCTCTGCAATGTCTGCATAAAATGGCATCCAGCTGTGAAATCTGAAGAGATGCTGCAATTTCCTGTATGGCTCAGGTATGTAAGTAACGGTGCTGCTGTCATTCCCAGATGGAGCTTTAAGGTCAAATCTGTTGATGAGGAAAGAGGAAGTACTGGTATTGTCTTTTTTGTTTTTCTGCTTTACTGAAACAGGGGTACTGCAGATATTATTGCCAAGCAAGCTATAATCACTAAAAAATATCTTATTCCCTCCTGAACTGGCATCTGTTGTACCAAATCTTGAACGGGTCAGAGGAGTTATTCTTTTATCGGGTGTCCGAAGATAAATATTATCAGTCCCCGATAAGGAACTTATAAAAAACAGGGAGTCATTTTTAAGAAATGAAGACTGAAGATTTTCTTTTGACGCCGCAACAAGAGTCTCCCATTGATGATTCTTAAAGGCGAATGACAATATTCCTTCACCCTTTTCATCAAGGAATATAAATGTTATTTTCTTTCCGTTGTCAGACCATTGCGGATGCTGAAGATAAGCATTTCCCGGAGCGTGTACAGATTCAATTGAAGTACCTGTAGCGACGTCAATCAAAACAAGATTATTAATGTTATTGACAGTATTTTCAACCGCAACTATCCTTTTCCCGTCAGGAGAAACTGATGCACCAAGATATCTTGATTTACGCGAAAGTTTTCTGATCGTATTGGTCCTGAAATCCATCAATTTAATAACTGAATATTCCCTGTTCTCCCATCTCGGGTCAGATTGTGTTTCAACCCAGACCAATTTGCCTTTGGCATAAGAGATGAACCAGGGATAAACCTGACCCGGATTAAGAATCCGTTTTTCAGTTTTTTGGACCGGATTGATAAGTACGAAAGATGAAGTGGCAGATAATGAGGTTTTAATAGCAATGATGCTGTCTGTCCCTGCAAAAACAGGAGAATAGTAATTAATATACTTACCATGTTTGTCGGGATTTGCCACTTCGTAATCCGCAGGATTGACTTTTGAAATGTCTTTTGTCCAGATGGCTTTTAATGAATCACGGGTAAGATTCCAGAGAGTTTTTTTTCTTAATCCTGAGCTTCTTGTAAGACTTACATTGACCGGATTAAGGGTGAATGGTTCCTGACCAGTGAATTTAAGCACTTTGTTCCATATCTGTGGATCCTTCATTGTGAGTGCCAGTGTAACCATCTGATAACCCGATTCGTAATTATCAGGCACAAAATCTTTAAATGAACCATTAAGTATCTTATCGTAATTAAAGGTTTTTTTACTGTCAACCATCAAAGCCTTAAGCTGTTTCTGGAAAGATGGGTCGCGTCCTCTGCCCGATTGTGTCAGAATTGATTCGGCAAAGACAGCATCACCTTCAAGAAACCATTCAGGTAAAAGTGATGCAACAATTCCGGTAAACTGCTCCCCGAACAGCAGTGACATCCCTTTTGAAAAGCCACGGTTTAATGATTCCATTTGAATAACGTGGGCAAGTTCGTGAATTGCAAGCTGTTTTTCAGGGGCAAGAGGAATAGTGTTCTGTTCGGGTGTAGGATATAGCTCCATCCTTCTGGGGGCCCATGAAACATATCCATTTGACTGGATGGAGAAACTATGTATTAAAACAGGAATATTAAACTTTTTTTCAGGGAAAAGAGTCACAAGTTTTGAGTAAGCTTCGTCGAGAGATTTTGCGTACAACATTCCACCGGGCCCCCAGTTCTCAGGATAAATGACAGTGAATCTGCCTGTTTTTATTTGCTTCCATTTAATAGAGGCAGGGTCCTGGCCAGTCTCATAATATTGTGCGGAGACAAATTGCACCGATAATAGGAATACTGTATATAAGAATATTAATCTACGTTTCATTTAAAAAAATAGAAGTAAAGAGAATGAATTGCAATATCGAAGAAGATTCCTCGCTGTCGCTCGGAATGACACGAGCGATTTTTGGGTCACAGGGGAAGCAGAGGCAATTCGCCGGAGCGAATCGCCTCTGCTTCCTTACTTTAAATAGTAGAATTGTCATTCCGAATGGAGCGAAGCGGAATGAGGAATCTCCAGTTGAATGGAAAAATATTGGAATTGAAAGATTAATTATCAATATTTTTAATAAAATGAATTATAGTTCAAAAGTAGCAAAATTAGTGAGCGATAAACGACTGGCGATGGTATGAAAAAAATAAGTAATTTCGTCACCGGCATTAATTTCAGATTTTTTGGATTTAAAGTTATTAAGGGATGAAGAAATACAGGTTGATCAATAATGTTTCGGGATGGACAGTATTTATTGTTGCTGCGGTTACTTACCTGATGACAATTGAACCGACCGCAAGTCTGTGGGATTGCGGAGAATTCGTTGCCTCTTGTTTTAAACTTGAGGTCGGGCATCCTCCCGGAAATCCGGTATTTATGATAATGGGCAGATTTTTCACACTTTTTGCCGGAGGGAATGTTACAAAAGTAGCAGCTATGGTCAATTCAATGTCGGCTTTGGCGAGCGCATTTACAATACTTTTCCTGTTCTGGACTATTACTCATCTTGCAAGAAAAATTCTTATTAAAAATGAAAATGATTATACTACTGCAAGAATAATAGCTGTTATGGCAGCAGGTGCTGTAGGAGCTGTTGCATATTCTTTTACAGACTCATTCTGGTTTTCAGCAGTTGAAGGGGAGGTATATGCATCATCTGCTTTTTTTACAGCTCTCGTTTTCTGGGCTATACTCAAATGGGAAGATGCGGCCGGAGAAAGACATGCTGATAAATGGATAATACTCATTGCATTCCTTATGGGGCTTTCAATAGGAGTTCATCTTCTAAATCTCCTTACACTTCCGGGAATGGTACTTGTCTACTATTTTAAGAAATTCGAATTTACATGGAAAGGCTTTATCATCTCCCTGGCGACTTCCATTGTACTTTTGTCATTGCTGATGTATGGAATAATGCCGGGTGTTGTAACCATATCATCAAAATTCGACTGGTTTTTCGTGAATACGCTCGGTCTGCCTTCAAACAGCGGAATGATTTTTCACGTGATTCTTGTGGCTGTACTATTTGTTTTTGCGGTTAAATTCTCATTTTCTTCAGAAAACAGGGTTAAAAACGGATCTCTTGCCATTGCAGCCCTTTTCTTCACCGGAATCTGGATAATTTCCGGTTCATCTGTGCTCAATATAATTGTGCTCGTGATAATATCAAGCGTAATCTGGTATATAGCCGGAAAGAGCAGAACAACTCTTAATACTTTGCTTACCGCAATAATGGTCATCCTCATTGGATATTCAGCCAATGCGATTATTATAATCAGGTCTACCTCAAATACACCGCTTAATGAAAACAATCCGTCTAATCCATTTAACCTTCTCTACTTTCTGAACAGGGAGCAATATGGTGAACGTCCATTATTTAAAGGGCCATACTATAATGCGCCTGTTACAGATTATGTTGATGGTAAACCTAAATATGCTCTTGAAAATGGAAAGTATATCATAACAGGTCATAACCTTGAACGGGTATACGATCCAAGATTTATTACTCTGTTCCCCAGAATGTGGAGCGACGCGAGCGACCATGAGGAGGTTTATCAGGAATGGGGAAAGGTTAAAGGAACACCAATTCAGATAACTGACCAGAATGGCGAAAAGAAAGTTCTAAAGAGGCCCACATTCAGGGAGAATCTCCGGTTTATGTTTTCATACCAGTTTGGTTATATGTATTTCAGATACTTTATGTGGAATTTTGCAGGTAAGCAAAATGATACACAGGGAACAGGAGGCGCAGTTAACGGGAACTGGATAACAGGCATTAATTTTATTGACGAACCACGACTTGGCACTTCAGATTTGCCGGGCGATATGAAAACCGATCCATCGAGAAATAAATATTTCCTCTTACCATTTATTCTTGGTCTTGCCGGTATGTTTTATCAGCTGAACCGCGATAATAAAAACTGGGGAATAATTCTTCTACTGTTTGTTATGACCGGAATAGCTATTGTGGTCTATCTGAACCAATCTCCAAACCAGCCCAGGGAGAGGGACTATGCTTATGCAGGGTCATTTTATTTCTTCACTGTATGGATAGGGCTGGGAGTTCTTGCCCTTTTCGAAGGTTTATCAAAACTTACCAGCGAAAAGTTAGCTGCTCCAATAGCCGGATTACTATGTTTTTTAGCAGTTCCGGTGGTAATGGGTGTACAAAACTGGGACGATCATGATCGTTCGGGGAGATATCTGGCACGCGATGTTGCCATTGACTATCTGAATTCCTGTGCTCCGAATGCAATCCTTTTTACAAATGGAGACAATGATACGTTTCCTCTGTGGTATGCCCAGGAGGTAGAAGGTGTCAGAACTGATATGCGGGTATGTAATCTGATGCTTCTTAATACCGACTGGTATATCGATCAAATGAAATGCAGAGCTTATGGTTCAGCGCCGCTGCCTGTAACATTGCCGGTTAAAAAGTACTATGATGGGATCAACAATCAGGTCTTTATAAAGGATCTGACAAAAGACCCTGTAGATATCTCGACAATAATTGATTTTGTGAACAGCGATAATAAGGCAACAAAAGCACAGGTATCGGCAAATGAATTACTCGATTTGATACCTTCGCGTACAATCAGAATTCCGGTGGATAAGGAAAAAGTACTTGCTTCGGGTACCGTAAAGCCGGAAGATGCAGATAAGATTGTTCCGTATATTGATATAAAACTTAAAGGGAATTCGATACTTAAAAGCCAGCTTATCGTTCTCGATATTCTTGCCCATAATAAGTGGGAGCGCCCTATTTATTTTGTTACCGGATATCATAATGATGCATTGGGACTGGAAGAATATTTTCAACTGGAAGGTCTCGCTTACCGGTTAGTACCGATAAAATCGCAAAATAAAAGCTGGCTGGATTATGGCAGGATTGATACAGATATTTTATATCAGAATATGATTAAAAAATTTGTATGGGGCGGAGCGAATAAGAAAAATGTGGATATAGATTATAATCATAAACGAACAATTATAGTTGTCAAAGCAAGGCTGAATTATGCCAGGCTGGCAAAGGCTCTTTCTGTTGAGGGGAAAAATGAGAAGGCAATTGAAACGCTCAATGCATGCATGGAGGCGCTTCCTCTTGAAAAGATCCCGTACGATCCGTATGTGGCAGACATAATTGAAGCATATTTTGCTGCAGGAGCTTCAGAGAAAGCTGTTGAAATGTCTACAGCTTTCTGCGATTACTATTATAAGAGGCTTGATTATTTCCTCAAACAAAAGCCTTATATTATCAATTCTGCAGAGTTTGAGATTCAGACTGCTATTCAATATACTTCGCGAGTGGCAAATGCCTGTACAGCTAACGGAAAGGCTGAAATGGGTGAAACAATAACCAAAAAACTGGAGAGCTATTATTCAGATTATGTAAAGATAATGCAGCCGGGAAGGAAGTGAGAGGATACTAAATAATAAAGAGGAATCTCCACCTTAATTTGTGAATAGAATTTCAGATGATTTTATGCATAATGTGAAAACTGCAGTATGATGCAGCCTACTCGTAGGTGGCATTAATATTACGGTGCTCTGCACCTTTATGCTGGTTTTTGCGATTCGTTACTACAAATATTTCGCGGCTCTGCCGCTTAGCTGGATGTTTCGTAAAGTACCCCGCATCGCACAAATAGTCTTTGGTAGTGACGAATTATATTAGCTGGCGGAGGTGCAGAGCACCGCGATATTTGTAGAGGATTGATTTGAGCTGGCATTCAAGGTGCAGAGCACCGCAATATTTGTAGAATACAGAAATTAGTGAGAGAAAGGAACCTTAATACCCGATTTAAGATATTTTTCAAGCAGGAAAAAGATTTTTTCAGGGTAGATGGGTTTCAAAATATATTCATTGCATCCTGCAATATAGGCTTCTGTTTTTGCCTGTTCGGATGAATATGCCGTTATCATAATAACAGGAGTATTTTTTCTGTCTTTTCTGAGTAACCTTATACATTCTATACCGTTGATCAGAGGTATCAGAAAATCCATAAATACAAGATCAATTGTCTTGCTCCCAAGGGCTAAATAATCAACAAACTCCTTGCCGGTATGGAATATTATTACATCAGCACCCGAATTTTTCAGTAATGTTTCATAATACCTTATCGAAGGAAGATCATCCTCTACGATAGCTATATTTTTGCCAGTTAGTTCTAAGTTACTGATATTCAATGTCATTTGTGAGCTAAATTAAACTTGTATAAAGTTATGATAACAAAAGGATCTGGCATCTCGTTATTAAGACAATTATTAACATTTTATCAACATAATCCCTGATATGATCTAAGGAGATATTTGGATTCCTGAATTAAATTGTGCAATTTCGTATTAATAAATCCTCAACATCATGTTAAGACAAATTCGCTTAATCAGAATTTTGATCCTTTCTCTGGGATTGATCTTAATGATCAGCAATGCCTTTGGTCAGGCTGGATTGAATAACGGAACAAGAGCTGTTTTTATTTTTGATATTGCAAAGTATATTGATTACGGACCGGGATTTGCAGATTCATCAGTTTTCAAAATTGGTATTCTGGACAAGACCTCGGAATTATTCTGGGAGATGGGCAACCTCGCAAAAACCAGAAAAACAATTCAGGACAAACCAGTTCAGCTGGTTGTTTTCAGAAGTGAGGATCAGATCATACATACCCAGTTGTTATATATTAATAAATCGAGTGGCTTTAATTTGAATAAAGTCAGAACAAAGCTTGATGGTCGTCAGACTTTGTTATTAACAGAGGGCTATGAATTTCGGGAATCGATGATAAATTTTATGGGTGTGGAAGGTGAAATGCCTAAATACGGAGTCAATGAAGACATGATAAACAAGGCAGGAATGAAGGTCAATTCCAATATGCTGACCCAGGCCATTAAAACCAAGGAAGACTGGGAAAATCTCTTTGGCAAAGCAAGCGAACAGATTGTAATACAAAGAGACACTATAAAGCAGCAATTAGAAATGATAACTGCCCAGAAGGCAGAGATCCTTCATCAGAAAGCTCTTCTTGACAGCCTTGACAAAGAGATAGAAACAAAGGAGGAAACATTAAACGAAAAGCAAAAAGTTCTCGAAAGACAGTTTGTTCAGATATCCAAACAGAAGGGAGAGATTACGGTACAGAAACAAACAATAGTTGTCCAGCAGAATGAAGTTCAGGTTCAAAAGGATACACTTACAAACCAGAAAGATAAAATTGCCCTGCAGATGGCAAGGATTGATGGCCAGCTGAAAAAGATAGGAGAGCAGGAGGGTAAAATAAAAGTTCAGCTTGAAGCAATTGAAAAGCAGAAACTCGTTCTTTATTTTGTACTGTTTGCGCTTCTCCTGGTGAGTGTTCTGGGATATTATATTTACAGGGGATATAAGATAAAGAAAGAGGCTAACATTAAACTTGAGGAGAAGAACAAGACGATCTCGATGCAGAAGGATGAAATTGAAAAACAAAGAGATCTAGCTGCTGCCCAAAGAGATCAGATAGGATACCAGAAAAGACATATTGAAGATAGCATCCTGTATGCAAAGAGAATACAAACAGCATTGATCCCGTCACTGGAATTATTCAGCGATAAGCTGGAACATTTCGTTCTCTATAAGCCGCTCGCTATCGTCAGCGGTGATTTTTACTGGGTAAGCGCACAGGGAAATCCTCAGGTAATAATATCGGCCGACTGTACAGGTCACGGGGTTCCGGGAGCATTCATGAGCATGCTAGGAGTAACTCTGCTGAACGAAATTATAAATGGGAAACACATATTGATGCCCGACCAGATTATTGAAAACCTGCGCCAGGGTATAATAAAATCATTAAAGCAGGTTGCAGCTGAAGATAGTATTAAAGACGGGATGGATATAGCCGTATGTGTTGTTGATTTTGACAAGAATATCTTATGGTATGCAGGAGCAAATAATCCACTGTATCTGGTCAGAGGGAAAGAACTCACTCATTACAGGGCCGATAGGATGCCGGTAGCGATTCACTATAGGATGGAGCCATTCACATTACATAAGATTGATCTTCAGAAGGGCGATGCATTCTATATATTCTCAGATGGTTTTGCCGATCAGTTTGGCGGACCTCAACAGAAAAAATTCATGTCTTTGCAACTCAGGGAGACACTAGTTGCAATGGCAGGTATGCCAATGCTTAAACAGGGAGAAAGGTTAAATGAAATATTTGAGGAGTGGCGTGGCGACAGCCCCCAGATTGATGATGTGACTTTAATAGGAGTCAGATACTGATTATTTGCAAACCCATTTGGTTGTAATTCCTAACACTGTTACATCAGGAGTGGCTTCAACACGAATTAATTCCGCATCGCAATATTCAGTATCGGTGCCGGTCGTTAAAAGCGTTCCACCTGAATTATAAGTGTTTTGAGAGCATACCTTACAATTTTTTGTACACGTAGAAACTGACAATGCAATAAATATAAAACCTGCAGCATACATTAATTTCCTTTTCATAGGGATTGTTTTAGAAAGCAAAGATACTAAAACTCTTTTCCCGCAGGAAAATATTTTATACAAAATGGATGTAAATGCAAATTAATAAAGAGATTGATGCATCATATCTTTAAAATGCCAGTCATTTGAGCAGGAATGAAAATATTTATAAATTGCATAAAAATTAATCGTCATGGAAGATTCAAAAATGAAAAAGCATGTAACCGTGGTTGGGGCTATTCAAATTGGCTTCGGGGTACTTGGCCTGATTGCAGCGGTTGCTGCTTTCTTTGCCCTGAATTTTGCAAGAACCCAGGTCGGGGGTGATGAAGTTGCGAGTTCGGTATTGAGATTGTTGTCAGTCAGTGTTCCTGTTCTGATCGGTTTTCTGTCAACACTTGGTCTTGTGGGAGGAATAGGACTTTTTACTTATCAGCCATGGGCAAGATACCTCGTAATTGTTGTATCAGCTTTGGGATGTCTGAATATTCCTATTGGAACCCTGAAAGGCGTATACGCCCTGTGGGTATTATTACAGGATGATACTATTAAATTGTTCGAGAAGAAATAATTTCTGAAAAAATTGTTCTTGTAGAGACGCCCAATTTGGACGTCTCTACTTATTTTTGTAGGATTATTAATAATAAGATTATTATGGCTGACGACAATAAGATCATTTTTTCGATGTTCAGGGTTGGGAAATCATTTCCTCCTCACAGGCAGGTACTTAAAGATATTTCCCTCTCTTTTTTCCTTGGCGCCAAGATCGGGATAATCGGTTTGAACGGATCAGGAAAATCAACTCTTCTGAAGATAATCGCAGGAATGGAAAAGGAATACCAGGGAGAGGTTACCTTTCTCCCTGGATATTCCGTAGGTCATCTTTCACAGGATCCTCTTCTTGATGAGAACCGGAGTGTAAGAGAAATTGTTGAAGAGGGGCTGAAGGAAACAATGGAAATAATAAAGGAATACGAAAAGATAAATAACAGCTTTGGCGAACCTGAAGTCTATGAGAACCCTGACAAGATGCAGCAGCTTATGGACAGGCAGGCTGTGCTTCAGGAGAAGATCGATTATGCCGATGGCTGGAATATTGAACACAAGCTTGAGCGTGCAATGGATGCACTGAGATGCCCCGAAAGCAATTCAAGGGTGAATGTTCTTTCAGGAGGAGAACGCAGAAGGGTCGCCTTATGCCGGTTACTTTTACAGCAACCCGATATTCTGTTACTTGATGAACCTACCAACCATCTCGATGCTGAATCGGTACAATGGCTTGAAACTACACTTAAGCAATACAACGGAACGGTAATATGCATCACTCACGACCGGTATTTTCTTGATAATGTTGCAGGATGGATACTTGAACTCGACAGAGGTGAAGGAATTCCCTGGAAAGGCAACTACTCATCGTGGCTTGAACAGAAAGCAAAAAGACTCGAGTCGGAAGAAAAGGGAAATGTTAAGAGAAGAAAAATACTTGAGCGCGAACTTGAATGGGTAAGAATGTCACCAAAAGCGAGGCATGCAAAATCTAAAGCCAGATTAGGGGCTTATGAAAACCTTCTTAATCAGGATGTAAAACAGAAGGAAGACAAACTCGAAATATTTATACCTAACGGACCCAGGCTGGGGGATAAAGTTATTGAGGCCAGGTCAGTCACAAAATCATTTGATGATAAGTTGCTTTTTGAAGATCTTGAATTCAGCCTTCCCCCAAACGGTATTGTTGGTGTGATCGGACCAAACGGTGCCGGAAAGACAACGCTATTTCGTATGATAATGGGACAGGAAAAGGCTACAAAGGGAATCTTTACTACCGGCGATACCGTTACTCTGGGATATGTTGATCAGGCCCACGCAGCAATTGATCCGGCCAAAACTGTTTATGAAGTGATTTCTGGTGGTCAGAACGATGTCATGGTCGGTAACCGTCTTGTGAATGCACGAGCTTATGTTGCACGTTTTAATTTCACAGGAGCCGATCAGGAAAAGAAGTGTGGTGTACTGTCAGGCGGAGAGCGAAACAGGCTGCATCTTGCTCTGACACTTAAATCGGGGGCAAATGTTTTGCTCCTCGACGAACCCACCAACGATATCGATGTAAATACCCTGAGAGCCCTGGAGGAAGGTCTTGAGAATTTTGCCGGCTGTGCTGTTATAATATCACACGACAGGTGGTTTCTCGACAGGGTGACTACACATATGCTTGCTTTTGAAGGCAACTCAAAAGTTGTATGGTTTGAAGGTAATTACTCCGACTATGAAGAAAATTATAAAAAGAGAGTGGCTGATACAACGCCGGCAAGGATTAAGTATAAGAAACTGGTGTAAAAATGGAACAATGGTGCAACGGCTCAACGGCGCAAAGGGACTGGCATAAATGAAAGTGAGATTGCTTCGTCGTTTTGCTCCTCGCAATGACGGTGAAAGTAATAACAAATTTGTCCGGGAGCTAAACGAATTTAAATAAAGAATTCGGTCATTGCGAGGAGCGAAGCGACTAAGCAATCCTAAAATAACATCTGTATTATTCCAATACCCGAAGATTGGTTAAAAAGGAAATATTAGCTTTGTACTCTCAAAAAACACTTTGAACTATCAATTATGAAAAATCAGGTATTAGCAAAAATATCAAAATCCATCTTATCAGCAATCTTCTTTACATTCACACTGATTTCAGTATCAGGGACAGTTTCGTCACGCGATTCTGTGAATGTTCGTGTTTTTGGGAAGGTTTATATTTATAACCGGACTACCACACCTCAGAATGTGATAATATTGATTTCGGGCGATGGAGGCTGGAAATCGGGCGTTATAAGTTTTTCTGAGACATTTTCGGAGATGAATTCACTTGTTATTGGCGTTGATATACTCAGCTATTTTAAGGATCTGAGGCTGCGCACAGAGGATTGTTATAATGTTGCGTCGGATTTTGTACAGCTGGCTACCGATGTGGAGAAGAAATATGATTTTCCTGATTACAAGGCACCTGTAATTATGGGATATTCAAGCGGCGCAACTCTGGTCTACGGCATATTGGCCCAGGCCCGGCCCGGGACATTCATCGGCGGAATTTCAATTGGTTTTTGTCCCGATATTGAGCTTCCCAAGAAGCTTTGTGAGGTTAATGGTCTGACAGTAACAGAGGATGTACCCGGAAAACGGTATTTACTTGACCCCGATAATGAACTTGGGAATACCTGGATAGTCCTGAACGGACAACTCGATAAAATTTGCAATTATCCAGCGGTCGTGGAATTTATGTCTAAAACAAAAAATGCCGAACTGGTCACTTTGCCGAAAGTAGGACATGGATTCTCAAAATGGAACGATTTTATGCCACAATGGAAGGATGCATTTAAAAGGTTAATTGAAAAATATGAAAAAGATAAACCTCCTGTAGTTAATCTTGATGAGGTTAAAAATCTACCTGTAATTATTACCAATTCAAAAATCCAGGACAAAAAGGCTCCACTGGCTTTACTTATTTCCGGTGATGGCGGATGGTATGGATTTGAACAGCAGATTGCTGATAATCTTGGCATTAATGGAATTCCGACTATAGGCCTCGATTCAAAAAAATATTTCTGGAAACGGCGAACACCTGAAGAGACTGCCATTGATATTGCCAAAGCTCTGAATTTCTACAGTAAAGAATGGGGCAGAGAGAAATTTGTACTGATAGGTTATTCCCTTGGCGCCGAAATTGTCCCATTCATTGTTAACAGATTAACCCCGGAATTAAAATCCAGGGTTCAGTCAGCGGTGCTCTTATCTCCTGCAACAACGACCGACTTTGAGATCCATATTTCAAATATGCTTGGAATGGGCAACCGGAATAACACCTACAATACGATAAATGAGATTATTAATATGCAAAGCATCCCAACACTTATTATCTTTGGTGACGGTGAGAAAACCCAGATTCCGGAATTACTTAACGGGAAAGCTGTTATGATAAGAAAAATTCCGGGTGATCATCATTATAAGTTTAACCTGCCTCTTATCATGCAAACAATGAAAGAGAGTAAAGCTTTTTAGAAATCGTAACAGGGGATAAGTTAAGTCAATGATAAAAGAAAACAAAACATTAACTATCCGGAAATTTTTCAAAGAGAAAGCCTTTGTTTTTCTTAATGAAAATGCGAAGCTTATAACGCAATTTCTTTTTACTGCCTTGTTTATTATTCTGGCAGCATGGTTTATCTTTCGTCAGAAACATGAGCTTACTTCGGTCAGAATTGTCATTTCCGATGCAAATAAATATTGGATCATTGCGGGTCTGGCTCTTGTTGTATTCTACATAATTATTCAGGGGGTGATGTATGTGACCTCGTTTGCTTCAATTGATGTGCGATTGAAGCTTTGGGATGCAATTATTCTTTTTCTCAAAAGGAATTTCATCAGCGTTTTTCTTCCAGCCGGCGCGGTATCCTCCCTTGCATTTTTCAGCAATGAAATAGAAAAAAAGGGAATCACGAGGACACAGGTTTATTTTGCTTCTACTATTTATGCGTTTGTTGGAATCCTTTCTGTCGTAATAGTGGCCATACCGGCTTTCATCTTTGTCGTTTCAGGAGGCGAACTTGGGATGAGGAAATGGTTTGCGCTTACAGCAGTAATATTGATTTTGTTGCTGTTTGTTGTTGTTTACTATTCGCTTATTAAAAAAGGGAAGCTCTATTATTGGATTGTTAAACTTTATCCTAAAGCAGAACTTTATATAGAGGACCTTAAAAACAATAAAATAAACCATAAACAATTTATTTATACAGTCCTTATTTCTGTTCTGATCGAATTTGTAGGTATTGGCCATGTTTACATATCAATGATGGCCCTGAATTTCCCTGCCTCATTATCCTCCGCTATTCTGGCCTATATTGTTGTGGTGATATTTCTTATCATATCACCTTTTCTGAGGGGACTGGGCGCTATCGAAGTTTCGATGACCTACGTCCTGATGCATTCGGGTTTCAATAACATCGAAGCTATAGCCATAACCGTGCTTTTCAGATTCTTTGAGTTCTGGCTTCCGCTTCTTGCTGGCATTATGACCTTTCTTCTGAAGCTTGATAAACTTATTATGCGGATTTTACCTGCTGTATTGATCTTCTTTCTCGGTATTGTGAACATTATTTCAGTATTGACTCCTGTCCTTCCTGAAAGGCTTCATCTTCTCAAGGATTACCTTCTGGTTGATTTTGTCAGCTTTTCAAACAGCTTTGTTTTTATTGCAGGATTGTTTCTGCTTGTCACGGCAGCATTTATGTTAAGAGGATTACGTACTGCATGGTGGTTTGCAATAGGTCTTAGTGTTATTTCGGTAGTAGGGCATATTACCAAGGGTATAGATTATGAAGAAGCCACAATAGCGCTGCTCATAATCGGATCTTTGATAGGCACAAGGAAGCAGTACCATGTGAAAACAAATCCCCGGCTGGGAACTGTAGGGTTACAGACTGCCTTGTTAAGCATGGCTGCAGTGATGCTTTATGGAGTGGTTGGATTCTACTTCCTTGATAAAAGGCATTTCCATATCGATTTTAATATTTTTCAGTCCTTCTGGTATACTCTTCAGAATTTTTTTCTCATTGGCAGCAGCGACCTGGTGCCTCACGACGTTTTTGCACGTGATTTTATTTACCTTATCAAAGTAAGCGGGTTTGCCTCAATATCATTTCTTGTTTATTCGTTGGTGAGGCCATATGTATTCAAAATCACACCAACGGAAGAAGAAATAGCGAGGGCAAAATCTCTTACTCATCAATTTGGAAAGTCAGCTTTAGACTTTTTCAAAACATATTCCGATAAATTTATTTATGCCCCTGACGATATTAATGCATACATCTCCTACCGTGTTAACCTGAACTTCGCTGTGGTTCTTGAAGACCCTGTTTCTGAGAACATGGAAGAAATGAAAAAATGTATATCCTCTTTCAGTAAGTATTGTTATGAGAACGGATTGAAAGATATCTATTACCGTGTTCCCAAAGAGAGTCTTCCTGTCTACCTTGAATTATCAAGGAAAAGCCTTTTCCTCGGACAGGAGGGAGTAGTAGACCTTGACTCCTTCTCGCTTGAAGGAGGTGAGAAAAAATCAATAAGGAACGCTCTTAATAAAATCAAAGAACAGGGTTATACCACCCATATAAATAATCCTCCCCTGCGCGATGGGCTGATTCAGAAACTAAAGGCAGTAAGTGATGAATGGCTGAAGCTTACGGAGCGTGAGGAAATTATCTTTTCTCAGGGGATGTTCGTCGAAAAGGAGATAAAGGAACAAACCGTAATATCCATTGAAAATAGCGAAGAAAAGATTATTGCTTTTTTAAATGTCATTCCCGACTATGTAAAAGATGAAGGTACATATGACTTATTGAGAAAAACGGCTGATGCTCCTAACGGAATAATGGATCATATACTCATTGAGCTTTTCAAATATTTCAAGGCATCAGGAATAAGATATGTTAATCTGGGATTTGCTCCAATGTCGGGTCTTGATGATCCTCATACTTTTACGGAGAAATCAATGAAGTTTGCATATGAAAAGATCCGTTCTTTCTCTCATTACAAAGGTATGAGAGACTATAAGGAAAAATTCAATCCTCTCTGGAATGATAAGTTTTTGATTTACAGTAATGATTATGATCTGCTTCAGGTACCCGGAGTATTGACCAGGGTAATTAAACCCTGAAAATACATTCCATCAGGTTCTGTGGTAAACTCAAAAATAAATGACACTTTTGTATCAAAAGTTAATCATGAGTAAATGAAACGAATCATATTTCATTTTTGTTTCCTGTTTTGTGCTTTTGTATCTGCATATTCTCAAAGTTTTACAGACAGTAACCTTCCAATAGTATTAATAAATACCGATGGAGGGGTAAGCATACCTGATGCCCCCCGGGTTTTTGCCACTATGAAAATTATTTACAGGGGAACAGGATTGCGGAATTATTTAACTGATCAGAATACAACAGGATACTTAAACTATAATGGCCGGATTAATATTGAAGTAAGGGGATCGAGTTCAGAGACATTACCAAAAAAGCAATATGGCCTTACAACATTTAAAGCTGACAATGTAACTCAATTCAATGTCAGCTTGCTTGGCCTGCCGGCTGATAATGACTGGGTTCTTAATGGACTCGGATACGAACCATCACTGATGCGCGACTATCTGTGTTATAATTTGTCTCGTATGATGGGTGAGTATGCAAGCAGGACTGTTTATTGCGAAGTGCTATTAAATGGCTCATATATAGGTCTTTATGTTCTTCAGGAAAAAATCAAGCAGGGATCGGACCGTGTTAATGTCATGAAGATTGCAACAACCGATAACACCTGGCCTAATCTCACTGGAGGATATATTACAAAAGCTGATAAAACGAATACGGATGATCCTGCTGCCTGGACTGTATCGAGCTATATAGGAACAAATGATGTATCATTTATTCATACTCAACCAAAACCGACAGAGGTAACTCCCCAGCAAAACGCATATATTCATTCAGAGTTTGATAAGCTAAGCAATTCAGTATCAACCGGCAACTCTTCTTTTGAAAGCGGTTACCCTTCGGTGATTGATATTCCATCCTTTGCCGATTTCATGATCATAAGCGAGTTTTCTGCAAACGTCGATGCTTACCAGTTCAGCACTTATTTTCATAAGGACAGGAACGGAAAACTGAGAGCCGGACCAATCTGGGATAATAACCTGACTTTTGGGAATGACCTGTTTCTCTGGAATTATGACAGAAGCAAAACCAATACCTGGCAGTTTTGGAACGGTGATAATGAGGGTCCCAGATTCTGGAGAGACCTTTTCAATAATCCCGATTTCAGATGTTGCCTGGCACGAAGATGGAATCAGCTTATTCAGCCGGGAAAGCCATTAAATGAGACTTCTGTTGACAATCTGATTGACCAGACTGCAACTACAATCAGCGAAGCAGCACTGCGTGAAAATGCCAGATGGAGCACTGTTCCCAGTTTGTCGGCAGAGGTAGCAAAAATAAAAGATTTTGTGAAGATGAGGATCGCCTGGATGACTGCTAATATTGCTTCCACAGGTAATTGTCCTGATGTGGTAATTCCTCCGCTTGTAATTACCAAAATCATGTACAATCCAAATATCAGTGTTACATTCCCTGTCGCGGATGATCAGGAATTCCTTGAAATAAAAAATACAGGTTCCAAAACAGTAAATCTGACCGGTGTTTATTTCAGCGGTACCGGATTTGTATACAAGTTCCCGGTCTACTCTCAGATTTCTCCGAATTCCACCAAAATAATTGCCAACAAGGTGGATGTTTTTAAAGCAAAATATGGTTTCTCACCTGACGGACAATTCAACAGAAATCTCTCTAATACTGGAGAATGCCTCGTTCTGGCAGATGGGTTTGGAAATGTTATTGACAGTGTCAGGTATTCAAGTAACCCGCCATGGCCCAATGCTTCCGGCAACGGATATTACCTCGAATTAATTGATCCTCTTTCAGATAACAGCATCGCGTCAAACTGGACTGTTTCTTCAAGTACTATTGTCTCTGTCAATGATACTGAAGACAATATGAAACTGAGATTTTATCCGACAACTGTAAAAGACAATCTTACAATAGAATCTTCCGGCACAATAAAAATTCTGGAACTATTTGATTTCCAGGGAAGATTGATACGAAAAATTGATATTAATTCCGGACTTTATAATCTTGACATGAGTACTTATTCTCGGGGCATTTACCTTATAGAGGTGGTGACACAGGACGGGAATTTTGTGCACAAAATCATAAAGGAATAAATCTTACATTCTGTTAAACAACAATCCGACAGAATTACTGTTTATAGGAATATGCATAGGGAAATGGATTCGACATGGAATCAGGGATAGATAATTTACAGTAAAACATGGGCTGATGTAAAATCCTTTGTGAACCTTTGTGCAAGCCTTAGTGTTCCTTTGTGGTAAAGAAAAACCATTAACCACAAAGGGCACAAAGTATCTCACAAAGTAACACGAAGGGTAATAAGTATAGAAATCTTCCCTTTCAAAACCCCGAATAAACACATTTAATGAGTAAAAGAATCTTATTTTTTATTCTTATATTTTTAGTTTTCCTGCGACCGGGATTCTCAGAAAATGAAACACCAAAATCAGCGACTATAAGTGGTTTTGTGAGGGATGCCAGGAATGGTGAATCATTAACAGGTGCTGTTATTTATCCTAAAGAGAATCCCGCTATAGGAATCACAACCAATTCTTATGGATATTTTTCACTTACACTCCCTGTTGGAAAATATTCTTTAATAATTCAGTTTATGGGATACAAAACCCAGACTGTTCCTTTGGATTTAAAAGAAAACATGAAGCTGACTTTTGATATGGAGGAAGAATCGATAGCCATTAAAGAAGTCACAATTACCGGAGAAAAGAATAACAACAATGTTGTACAGAGCGAACTGATTTCAAAGATAAATGTCAGGGAAATTCAGAACATACCTGTTATCCTTGGTGAAAAGGATATCTTAAAAACCATTCAGCTTTTACCAGGCGTAACGCCTGCCGGAGAAGGTAACGCCGGATTCTTTGTAAGAGGAGGAGCCGTTGACCAGAACCTGATTCTTCTGGATGAGGCTCCGGTATACAACCCTTCTCATTTACTAGGGTTCTTCTCTACTTTCAACTCTGATGCCATAAAGGATATTACATTGTACAAGGGAGGCTTTCCGGCAGAATATGGCGGACGATTATCATCGGTTGTTGATATAAAAATGAATGAAGGAAATAGTAAGAAATATCATATATCGGGAGGGATAGGGATTATTGCTTCGCGATTAGCAGTTGAAGGGCCAATTTTGAAAAACAAAGGCTCTTTCATGATAGCTGCCCGCAGAACATATGCTGATGTTTTCCTGAAATTTCTTCCACGTCATGGAGTTGATTCCACTGCGAGCAAATCGACCCTTTATTTCTACGATTTAAATGCCAAAGCCAATTACCAGTTATCTGAAAAGGACCGGATTTATTTTTCGTGCTATCTGGGAAGGGATAATTTCAACCTGGGGGGATCACTCGGTCTGAACTGGGGGAATGTCACCGCAACAACACGATGGAACCATATTATAAATGATAAAATATTTTCAAATACCTCATTGATATTCAATCAATACAGCTATAAATTCAATGTGGCTGTAGGCAACCTGACAATGAGAGTAATTTCAGAAATTAAGGACTGGAACCTGAAAGAAGATCTTCACTACTACCTGAATTCAAACAATACCATCAAATTCGGATTTAATTCCATATATCATACTTTCGTTCCAAGTAAAGTGGACAGCAGTGCCTTTTTCCGTGTCAGGTCGATGGATAACCGTTATGCACTTGAAAATGCGGTCTACATATCCAACGAACAAACTTTATCAAAACATCTGAAAGTAACATATGGATTGCGTTACTCCCTTTTCAGTTCAATAGGACCCGGAACTGTCTACACTTACAATCAGGTATCGGATATTGTGGATTCATCATCTTATCCCAAAGGGAAAATTTTCAATACGTATGGAGGATTTGAACCCAGGCTGCTGGCGAATTATATTATTAATGATTCTGTATCGGTTAAAGCATCATATGCGCGTACCCGTCAGTATATCCATTTGTTGTCAAATACAACATCAACAACACCTTTCGATCTGTGGGTGCCAAGCAATATCAATATTTTACCTGAGATTGCTGATCAGTACACTCTTGGCTATTTCAGGAATTTCTCAAATAACATGTATGAGACTTCAGTTGAAGTTTATTATAAATTGATGCGAAACCAGATTGATTACCGTAACGGGGCCAATCTTATTCTGAATAACAAAGTGGAATCACAGCTGGTCTTCGGGAAAGGCTGGGGTTATGGAGCTGAATTTCTTATAAGGAAAAAGTATGGCAAACTTACAGGATGGATCAGCTATACCCTGTCGAAAACAAAAAGGCAGTTCCCTGATATCAATAATGGCAATGTTTTCCTTGCAAAACAGGACAGGCCAAATAACCTGGCTATTGTTGGAATGTATGAACTTAATAAGAAGCTCACTTTTTCTGCCACATGGATTTTTATCAGTGGAAATGTCGTTACGTTTCCGAGTGGCAGGTATCTTGTCGATGGAAATATTGTACCCTACTACACTGAAAGAAACGGTTATCGGATGCCCAACTACCACAGGTTAGATATTGGCATTACCTGGCAACGAAAGATGACAGCCAGATTTGAGAGCAACTGGAATTTTTCAGTCTACAATGTTTACGGGAGATCGAATGCATATGCTATTAATTTCCAGCAGGATCCTAATGATCCGACGAAGATGCAGGCAGTGCAATTATCTCTCTTCCGCTTTGTTCCTGCTTTTACATATAATTTCAAGTTTTAAGAAAATACAGCAATGAAAATAAGTTTTAAAGATACTCTCCTGGTTGTTTTATCGCTCGTAACCAGTCTGATATTCCCGGGTTGTCAGAAAGTTATTAATGTTGATCTGAACGAAGCTGCACCACGCATAGTTATAGATGGGTCTGTAAACGACAGGCGAGGTCCATATACAGTTGCTATAAGTAAATCGGGAAGTTACTTTAATCAACCAGTTTTGCAGCCTGTGGCAGGCGCTAATGTTATAATAACAGATGATGCTGGCACCATTGATTCACTGTTAGAAACAGCGCCGGGTATTTACCTTACTTCAAGAACCAGAGGAGTTCCGGGGAGGACATACACTTTGAAAGTTATATCAGAAGACCAGGAATATGAAGGGTCTTCAACATTGTCGAGTCATGTTAATATTGATTCATTAACTCTGATAAAGAACGATTCACAGCGTATCTTCTTCGGAGGAAACAATCAGACTGATAGTCACTTCGAAGTTCATTGTTTTTTCAAAGATCCTCCTGAAAAGAACTTCTACAGGATAAAAGTTTTTAAAAATGATTCGATAAATACTGAGAACTACAGGTTATATGATGATCAGTATACAAATGGTGAGGAAACAGAGCTTCGTGTAGTTGGACGTGCTGATGCTGGCAGCACTTACCGGATCGAGCTTTTATCTCTCGATAGTAAAACGTACGGGTATTTCCGCACGCTGAGTGATCTTCTTTTCACCAATCCTTTCTTTGGTTCCACGCCTGCAAATCCGAATACTAATCTCAGCAACGGGGCTTTAGGTTATTTCGGAACATGGGCTGTTTCGAGCAGAACGATGATTATTCCTGCAAATCCGGGGAAATAGGAGGTCTATTTCTTCAGACTTGCTTTTGAAAAGATATACTCGGGGATTTTGGTATTGAATTCAATATCCATAATCTGAAACTCAGTTCCGTCACCCTCTTTCAGAACATCTTTAAACAGGATTTTTTTTGGGAACCATCTGCCCTGGATCTTCATTACATCGGAGAGTTCCATCCTTTTCAGCAGAACGCCGCTTTTGGCATAAAGTTCCTTTTTTATCGGAATGAAGCGATCTTTATCCACCCAGACTTTTTGTGACTGGTATGCAACATCGGCAGTATTTGCTTTAAGAGTAATTACCCAGCAATCGCGACCGGATATTTTCTCCTCTCCTTCTACTTTCCCTGTATAATGATTTAAGAGATGCGGATCTTCCATCATATCTTCGTACGACAGGTCAGATCCCATAACTGACTGCCTTAGCATATGGCCCGAAATCTCGATTATCCTGTCGGTGGAGGGTGAAAAAATCCAAAGCTGATCGTCAAGCTTAAGCATTTTGGTTCCCTGTTCACGGGGAGGTGACAGATATTCGGTATATGATTTTTTCTCACCCATGCTCCACGATTTGGATTCCACCGAACGTGTATTTCTAGGGTTATGTATTATCATTTTTGAAGTGAAAACCCTGCTGTCGGCCGACATATTTTTATCTACTTTTTCTATTAATTCCCTGGCAGAAGGATTCTGTGCATTTAATGAAACACCCAGCAAAAACAATGGTATGATAATCTTTTTCATGCTTCTAATTCTTTAAATAATTGAGCTGTTTTGCGTTTGTAAATTCCTATTCCCGAAAGTGCCGTGCCGATAACAGTTGAGAATAAGCCGGGAATAAATCCGATAAAAAATGCAGTCGGGGTTATGCGGGTATGAAAGACTGCCGGCATAAGTATAGTTGCATTTTTCATCATTGAACCAAGATCAAGTCCATGATGCTGCATGTAGAGTGAGCCGAGCAGCCCGATCGATGTACCTATGATTGAACCGATAATTCCTATAAGTACAGATTCATAGATCATGGTGAAATAAATATGCGAATAATCCTCACCAATTGCAAGTCTGACTCCAAATTCTGAATATCGTCTTAATCCGCCTAACAGACCTGCATTCCATAATACCAATGACATTGACAACACGAAAATAAAGACCGCGAATCCTCCAAGAGCTTTTATCTGATCCATCATCTGTCCAAGACTGTTTTGCTGACGCAGGGTAATGAGAACCGGTGAATACTCATCTTTCGAAACCGGGAAGAGAGTGTTGAACCGGTTAACCACCTGACCTATTTTCTTTTCATCATAGTAGTTATCTGCCAGATAGCCAACTATCTCACCTGCTGCATTATTCATATCCAAAGCATTCCGGACATCTTCAAGATCCACAATAACTGAACCCTGGTCCATGGGGCCGGTGCCGAAAACGATTGTACCACTAACCGTGTAATTATACATAGTCATACTTCCGTTCATCGTAGAACCAATAAGAGTCACCGTATCGCCAGGGTTCACTTTAAGCTTTAGGGAAAACTCATCACTCATGAGGATTTCTCCATGGTGAAGGGGTAGCCTTCCCCTGCGCAGTGATTTTTCGAGATTGAACCGTTCAGTTTCGGACCGGTCGCCTGAAAGCAGATCTATTCCAAAGCCCATGGCAGGACCCTGAGTTCGTGTTTCACCCTTTGCATCGGGGGCATCGATCAATCCCCCAAAATGAATTCGTTCTCCCCATACCATTTCAGGAAACTCTTTTTTCAATCTGAGAAGAAGAGTGTCGACGCCTGTCAGGGCAAGATCATTAGGCAACTGGTCGACATTCTTTGCATAAGCTTTGGTCATAATCTTTACATGACCTGCATTGAAACGCGCATTCAGTTCAATACTGTCGTTTAGAACGCCGTTTAACCAACAAAACATAGCTACAGTCAGAAATACACCAATAATAACGACAACAACCGGAAGAAGGCTTCGCTGTTTATCTCTTAATATCCCTTTTAATAAAAACCTGATCATTGTATTTTCCCCCTTAAAGCTTCTGTTGGTTTCATTCTGGCAATCTTTCGCGAAGGCATATAGCTGACAATTGTTGTTGTAAGCAGGATAAGAAGAATTGTTGTAATAACCAGTCCAAGGCTGTAAACAGGATAAATTCTGTCTGCCACTGCCAGTCCAAATCCTTTACTGCCTCCGGGGATTGACATTCCATGACTGGCCTGTATGGCAAGCAACGGGATTCCATAAAGTGCTGCAAGCAGACCGGCCAGTACTGAATTAAGAGATCCTTCAATAGTGAACAGACCAACAACCTGTCCGCGTGTCATTCCCAGTGCGATGTATGTGCCTATCTCTTTTTGTCTTCTGAAAATAGACAATATCTGTGTGTCAAAAATAGCCAGCATGGCAAGACTCAGAAGAATTATATATAAAACGAACCCTCCGACAGATTTCATTTTAATAAGATCGGTGATGGCTTTTAGCAGGAATTCATTGTTTTTGAATTTCCATTCCTCAGAATTAACAGTGCCTTGTTGCTCTTTATCCGTTACAATTATTGTGGCTTCCCCGGGCATTCCCATCATTTTTTGAAGATGATCAAGCGGAACCCAGATCTGACCCATATCGACTGATGGCACATCGGTATCAAATATCCCGATTATTTTTATGCTGTTTGCATCGAAAGTTCCATGTACATCACGCCACCTGAGTGTAACCAGGTCTCCCTCCTTTATACCGTTGTCAGTTGCTGTATTTTTGCCAATTAATGCCGGGATTTCTTCACTGTTTTTAATAAATAATGAGCTTGGTATTTTCAGCAGTTTCTGGTTTGAATTAATTCCTTTAATAAGAATACTTTGAATACGACCGCGTGGATAAATTGTCCCTTGTGTTATTAGAACAGGCGCTACATTCCCTGCTGAGACAAGAGAATCCAAGGTGGAAGGAATTTTTGCATGTGCTTCTGTTAAAGAGAAAGGATCATAAGGATCGTAGCTTGACTGCCAGTACTGACCCCCGCCTGTTTCCCATTTGATAGTTTCGTTTTTTGCCTGTCTGTCCCATCCGTCAAGCAAGCCCTTATGCCAGATTATAATCAGGAATGAGAATGAAAGCACAATCACATTCAGCCAGGTTCTAAGGCCAGCCCCAATGAGATTTTTTGCTGCAAGTTTGAATAATAAATTCATGATTTCCGCGATTTAATTATTCCTGATTTCATCAGTGGTGACTTTCCCGTCGATGAGTGAAATTTTCCGCTTCAGGTATCCGATTACTTTTTCATCATGGGTGGCAAAAATGAATGTTGTTCCGAATTCATTATTCAGCTGAACCATTGTTTTGAGTATGTGATGTGAATTGGCGGCATCGAGGTTTGCTGTAGGTTCATCAGCAAGGACTATTTCCGGTTTTTTCACCATAGCCCTGGCGATTGCAACTCTCTGGCATTCGCCTCCCGAGAGCTGCGAAGGCATTGATTTTACTTTGTCGGTAAGGCCGAGCCATTCAAGTGAATCCATTACCATCTTCCGGCGCTGGCTGTCGTCGAGTTTGAGAAGGAGCAGGGGGAATTCGACATTTTCGAATACCGTGTATACCGGAAGAAGGTTATAACTCTGAAAGATAAATCCAAGTTCAGTTCTTCGAAGGCGGGCAGCCTGTTTTGGATTCAGATCGCTGATTGACTGTCCGAGCACAATGGCTCTTCCTTCCGAGGGAGAATCGAGAGAACCAATAATGTTAAGCAGCGTGGTTTTCCCGCTGCCGCTGGGTCCTACTACACCTGTAAACTCTGCCTTGCCGATCTTCAGATCAATCCCGTTCAGGGCGGTGAATCTGCCTCCGGAGGTGAGAAAATGCTTTTTGAGAGCTTCAATTGAGATTAAGGTTGAATTTTCCATATACTATTTTTGAAATATTTGTTTAACTAGTTCGGAAATCCATTAACCGCAAAGAGCGCAAAGATTTTTCGCAAAGGTCGCAAAGAACTATATGAACTGATCTTAACTTTGCGTACTCTGCGTTTTTTCCACCGGAGCTACAGCGGAGGTGGCCTTTGCGTGCTCTGCGGTTAATTTTTTTTCAATAACATTGTATTACTCTTTATTATTAAAAATTAAACACTGCCATAAACTGTATTCCTTTTCCGGAAAACATATTATTTCCGGATATGTTATTATAGATCGCAAATTTTTCAGGATTCCAGAAGAGAAAAAGATAATATGTCCAGTTATCGCTCTGTCTTTGCAGGTTAATGAACCGGTACCACGAATGATCATTCCAGTTGTAGTAGATTATGCTTCCGATTTTATTGATTCCTACCGGATAATTTACCGTAAGGGATGAGAATGTCTGATTTATGCCTGCATCAAATACCTCACCGGCAGTGCTGTATCTGAAAAATTCTGAAGCTGCATATAGTCCGTTTCCAAGAGAGAAAGTATAGTCAATACCTAAGGTGAATAATTTGGTCCATCGTTTGAAATAAATTGAATCCGGTCTGCTGTGAGTAAGAGAATATTCGGCCCATACCCCGGGGCCGATATCCCATTTGCCATCGAGTCCGATTCTATCTTCAGGATAAGTCAGGGGTCTGGGAATACCCGAAGAGCTTAATATTCCTGCCAGGTCGACTGTGCGGTGATGATACGAAAGAGCCACTTCGCCTTTAGGAACCGGGAATTGCATCCTTCCTCCGAATTCAGGAACCTTGCGGGCTGAAGGAATTATTTCCCAGCCTTTGGTTTTATCATTACCCCATAGTATCCAGAGCCAGGCATTGGCATTATTCTGGAAATAGTATCGGCCAAGCAAACTATAAACACCATCGGTAAGCTGTAGCGGATCGCGCGGGTCGATATGGTCGAACCACATCAGGGGACGAAGCATAGCGGCAGAACCAAAATTGATTTTCTGGAGACCGGCCCTGAGCTCGAACCGTTCACTGCTTAACCTTACCCAGAGCCTGTATGGTTTGATTTTTGAGTCGGATGCATAGTTGCCTGAACCGGTAAATTGATAATTCAGATAACTGTCGAATGATAGCTCGGAATCGAACTTCAGATTGCTATTGATGTTCTTTCCGATAGAGAGTGTTGGCAGGAATCTCACTCCTGTCTGAACCTGAACAGGATTTGAAAAGTTCAGACCCGCATAAGCATCAGCCTGACCCTTGAATTTAAAAATACTATCCTGGGCATGCAGTTGAGGCAGTATCATAAAAAGGAGAAAGCTTATATTTAATTTCTGATGTTTCATTTATCGTTTTCCGTTTTTACGCGGCATAATGCCATAAAAAAAGAAATTCATGACTTCGACGATCATTTGTTCAGGATTCGGATAAATCCTGACAACTCGCTGATCGGTAAGCATTTCAGTTAAGTTGTTAAGAAAATAGAGCATAAATTCAGGTTTGACGTCATTGCGGATTTCCCCTGCTTTCTGAGCTTCACGAATATCATCAAGATATATCCCGATCATCTTCTTTTTTATTGTTTCGATTGTTTCGAATAAGCCTTCATCGTGATATTTATAAATATCATCAAGAAGCTCCTGACTCATTTCGTGAGCATTGCTCATCTTAAGATCAACCATCTTTTTTACCTTTTCCTCATATGGAATATCGCTGTTGTAAATTTCCCTGTATGCTTTTACTCCTGATTCAAACATATCCTCTATCAGGTACTTTGCAATAGCTGTTTTATTGCTGAAATACTTATAGCAGGTCATCTTGCTTACTCCGGCATCGAGACAAATCTCTTCAATAGTGACCCTCCTTATTCCATGTTTCCAGAAGAGCGATTTGGCGGCTCCGGCTATATCATCAAATTTTTCAGATCGTTTTTCCATCTACATTACGAAATTAGAAAAAGTGTACAAATATAATATAAATATATAAATAGCGTATAATATATAAAAATTCTTTATACCTCATAGCAGGCTCCTATAATAATTATTGATGCCACGAATGTGGCATTATATGAATAACCCCCGGTGCAACCGGGGGAAGATAACAAACCTATTGAACTCAAGCCCTGCAAGGGCTTAATATAGTTGTTTCGGTATCTCTGATATTCAGCTCCTTCAGAGCTGTCGAAGATGGGATGTCATGTTGCCCCCGGTTGCACCGGGGGTTATTCATGTTTAGCTCCTTCGGAGCTTTCTTCTGTTGATTTTGTATACCACCCTGAAGCCGGGCGTTTATTTTTATATAAATATCGACCAAGTGCTGATTTAATGTTCTTTTTTGTTTTTATGTTGTTGTAAAAAGTCCTTTGTGAGCCTTCGTGCAGTCCTTTGCGTACCTTTGTGGTAAAATATATCTCATTTCACCACAAAGGATCACAAAGGGAAACACAAAGTAACACTAAGGGAAACGCTGATATCTAAATTCTTAAAATTATATAAAATGGATGCATATACCTTGAAGAAGAAAAAGGATACTGGTGAATATCACTTATTTATTGGTAAGATGACAGCTGAAGGATGCACTTCTAGAGAAATTTCAATCTGTGGCAAGATGAATAAATCGGAGAGTTCCGGAAACAGTTTTGGCTGTGAAGAGGAAGATTCTGCGAGAAAAAAATGTGCTAAGATCGGCAAGGCTGTTTGTCGCGACTGTGTCAGTTTTTTTTATACTAAGTATTGAAATAGGTTGTCTGAAAAGGGCAGCTTTATCTATTCATGATTTATCTGTTCATTTCTTTTGCTCCTCCAAAAGAAATGAACCAAAGAAAAGGAGGCCGGAAATGCCAACTTCAGCCAAAACGGGCGCCTGCTACGCAAGCCTTAATGGCGCTACCGTTTTAGCTGAAGTTCGCACCATTTCCGGTTTAGCCAACGCGCTACCATCTATCGCCCTTTCTGATAATTGTTTGTTTTGTTTTTTCTGTAGGTTTCTATGGTCTTGATCGCAATTAGGTCTCTGTGCACTTTTGTGACTAATCTTTATTCTTACTTCTTCTTTGCATCCTTTGCGGCTAAATAGAGCTTTTTCAATATTTCCTATTAGAGGTAATATCTGGAGAAGACTGAAACAGATTTAATAAAATGTAGAAGCTTATTAATCATTAAGTTTTTTTATTTAACTTTAATATGAAATGTGATCGTGAAAGTCAGGAAGAAGTATTTTATTAGTTTAATAATCAGTGGATTAACTGCAAAATACTCTTGTGACTGACGGGGCATGCGCTTGCCTGGCGGCAAGCAAAGTAGAAAGGCAAAAGGCAAAAGGCAAAAGTAGAAAGGCAAAAGTAGAAAGGCAAAAGGCAAAAGTAAAAAGTAGAGAAAAAATAATTGTTGATGGCTGAGAACAATTTGCAGGAAAGGTTATTTCGATTTGCAATCGATGTGATAAAGATGCTCAGGAGTTTAAAAGGAGGATCAGAGTTATTTG
>Ga0302284_1000217_pt1 | contig 30310 bp, 33 predicted proteins | sample III_Fen_E2_1_FD_198760 | JGI IMG/M metagenome (GOLD analysis project Ga0302284, IMG submission 198760) | Peat permafrost microbial communities from Stordalen Mire near Abisko, Sweden - III_Fen_E2_1 | ecosystem: Environmental > Terrestrial > Soil > Wetlands > Permafrost | place: Sweden: Abisko...
AGGTAATACATTTAATTGACAAGAAAAAATAAAAGAACACTTAAAATAATTAAGTGTTCTTTTTAAAACAATTTTTAAACTATATTATTCGTTACATGATGTTCATTAAGTGCTGCTAAAGCTCCGTCATACATACTATATGCGGTATTTGCTGAAATCCAGAGTCCTATTGTGTTTCCTTTTGCTAAGGTTGAATTTGTCAACGTTAACTTAATTTTAAACCAACCACTTTGCAACTCATATGTAGGATACCAAACATCCATTCCATTTCTAGTTATAATGAATGAATGAAGAACTGTTGCTGGTTGTTTCATTGCTAAATCAAATGTTAACATTACTTCATTTCCAGTTGAATCAGTTTCTGCTGATAATAAATGCGGTATAGGCTGGAATGGTAAATTATTAGTTATAGAAATACCAGTTACAGGTGTCATCATTCCTCCAAATACACTGATTGCTGTACTAAATCCGATGTCAGCCGTTAAAGTATCGGCAAATAGCCAATTATTGGTAGGTGGCAATATTAATTTAATTTTATGAGTATCTTCTAATAGCCAGCAATTGTCTGCTGATACGTAACCTCCATATGCAATATCTTGAACCTCCTCATTTTTATAAATTATAAAGGAGTGATTAAACCGTCTTGGCTCTAACATTTCTAAATCAAATGTAAAAGTAATTTCTGAACCATCTGTATTAGTTTCTGCACTTAATAGATGTGGAATATGCCCAGTTATATTATTGATTACTGGGTAGTTATCTATTTTTTCTACATATCCATTTGGAATTGATTCAATTCCATTGGTACTATCATTAGTTGCATAGATTCCTTTATCATCAATAGAAACAGTAATAATGTCTTCCATGTGCATGACAGGCATTTTAATTTTTATAGTTCTATCACCTAAGTTAGGATCTTTTATAAGTTGTAAAATATTAGTTTCTACATCATTAACATTTACATGAATAAAGTCTGTAGTGTCTGAATCATATAAATTAGGCACATAAGCTTTATCTAATTCAATACTTATATATTCTCCGCCATCATCAGTTTGCATACTATTTATATGACTGTTTATATCTATAAAATTATTAGGGATTAAATAATCATTAAATGAATCTAATACTCCACCCCATGAATTACATATTATCATATCTCCTGTATTAAAATATAATATATTCGTATCACCTCCTAACACTTCACTTACGCGTTCTAATAATATTTTATTAGGACTGCCATTTAACACTACAGGAGGCAAACTATTTAAAGTTCCATTAGTAGTAAAGCCGAAAGCAAATCCAAAATCTGGGCTTCCTTCATTTCCTTTAATAACTACATTATTATTAAAGGTGACTATTACATTCCCATCTCCGTTATATTCTGGACCTGCAAACTCTGCTCTTAGAATGCTTAGCGTAGGAACAGAAACAGAAAGTTTTAAACGGTGGCATTCTAAAATTATTCTAGCTGCTCCGTTATCGCCATTTCCACCTATTTCTAATGTGTAATTATCTGATAGTGTAAATGATTTGTTGAATGCATGATCTATTGAAAATAAAGATAGGGGTGCAATCTGTTCGCCAGTTTCAATAGTGAATATGCCTACTGAATTTACTAACAAACCAAAAGTATCAATAGCAACAGTATCACTTAAATTTTCGCAGAAAAGTTTAGTAGGGGCATATGATAATAATGAAGTAAAATCTATTGAAGTAACACCTGATTGTGTATTTGCAACATCTGTTATATTTCCAGTATCTATAAACAAGATATCCGGTTCTATTCCCTGAGGAACTTCCTGACCATTAAAGATATGAAGTGAACCGCTTACAGGCTTTAAACTTGAAATAGTATTGGCATATAATAACCAGTCTTTATCTGTTATAAAATATCGTACGCCTATTTCTAATGTGCTGTTTGTTATTTTTTCTATTAATTCGTCTAATATTAAATTAGTTTTAAAAGAATCTGCTATTGAATTAAAATGTGAAGTTAATGCAGAATTTAAATTCATAAGTGAATCCACTACCATTTTGTCAGGATTCGAAGGATTGTAAATAATCGAAGGGGGGTTAAACGCCATAAAGTATAGTTATTTTTAGTTTTTATTCAGTAGTGTCAGAATCTGTAGGATTTATTACAGTAACTATACTAAACCAATCGTATAGCATATTAGAAATATTTGTACAAATTTCATATTCTTCTTTATTCGTATATTCAGTTATCATCGAATCTAAAAAAGCTTTTACTTTTTCAGTTGGTATAATGATAATTGCTTTAGTATCTTCATATATAGTAAAAGGCTCACTCTTTTGAGGAAACTCCATAAGATATGTATAAGCCTTTTTCGCAAACTTAAAAAATTCTTCGACATAAAAATCAGGATGCTGTTGTTCAGGATCATATGATAATAAAAGTCTTTTATCTGCTGTAGGTCCAATTGGAACTAAATAAGGAAGTCTGTTTGGATTTTTATTAGATTCTTTTATTTTTGTTAATACAGTTTGTGAAGATATTTCAATTTCTTCATTCACTTCTTTTTCAAATTGATTATAATTTTTATAAAGAATGTCATCAGTTGCTTTCCAATTCGGGTCTATTTCGCTATCATGTATAATTAGAACTGGTGAAAAAATTTGAGTATTTAAAAATTCACTCATTACACTACTATATTCTACAGGATCTGCACTTATGCCGTAAACACACCAAGTATTAACACACTGTATTGGACGACAAGTTTTAATCTCACTGAAATTTGAAAATATTTCAACGATTTCTTTTTCGTTAAATACATTGCTATTTGGTTTGTAAGTTTCTGTTACACCATTTGAGTATATTAATAGAGCCATTTTTATGTAAATTGTTTATGTATGTTATATTCTATAAATCTTAATAAGTTTTAAATTTCATTTGCCTCAATGTCATCTAGATGCTTTTCATCATCAAACACTGTTGGCGGAGTAATTTTCGGAGCTTTTTCAAATTTTTCAACTTTATCTCCGATGTTTTGTATTCTAGCAGCAGGAATTTTGAAAACACCTCCATTAAATGTTTTTGCGTATAATCCACCCTGAGGGTCTTCATCAACTATTTTAATTAGAACATTTTTGCCATTTCTATTTAAATAATTTCTTACGTCGCCGACTTGTAAATCTTCTGCTTCTTCTCCACCTAAATTTGAAATTTCTTTTTCGTGTTTATCAAATTCGTTTTTATCCGCAAGTTGCCAATCATCTCCTAGACGTTTTAATTCTTTAACAGCATCTTTAGCAGTCATTTCAATATTTTGTGATGCACCGGTTCTTGGATTAACAAGATAGAACATTTTCTTGACATCATTTGCTAATACAGGCTTAACGTTTTTAACTTCTACCTCAGGTTGAGTAGAAGGCTCTGGTGTTTCGCCTGGTGTAAGATCAATCTCTGGTGTTTCGATTGGAACTTCTTCTGTAGGAACTTCTTCTATATTATCAATAGTTTCTCCTGGTTGAGTTGTCGTATCAATTGCTGTATCATCAGTCGCTTGAGGATTTACTGCAATATCTGCACCTTTATCCTTTACCATTACGACAGGTTTTCCAGTTTCTTCATCTTTATCAAGAACAATTTCTTTACTTCTTTGCGATACACTTCTCCAATCATTTTTTTGCAAATCATAAAAAGTTGCTACCTTTGGAGATGATGGATGCCCGCCTTTTGGATGTGCAGCTTGCGGCACGTATTTCATCATAGTAGTCCCCTTCGCTGGTCTTATTTCACCATTAAGTTTTATGAATTTAAAGTTAAGAATTTTTTGACGTAGAAGTGAGCGAAGTTCGGGCACTGTAAGAGGTTGTCCATATAAGAGCTTCTCTAGCATCAAATCTTCATAAAAGCGATTTACAATTGACAAATCTTCCATAGACTCACAAATGCGTATGCCAAATAATATTTCACTTAATAAATTTTTGATTAAAAGTTCTGTCATTATCTATAAGGATTTATTTTTTCATTTTTTTTTATGAAATGTCTCTCTTCTTCGTTGAAGTTCTTTTTGAATTTCTATATACTCTTTAGCTAAACTAGTGTATAATCTATCATCATTAGAAGCAAACGCCATGCGGTCTTCAAGACTTTCTAGGGAAAGTTTCAAATCAGAATCATCCCATTTAGATTTATCACTTTCATATTCTTCATTAAGATATTCTCTTACTAATTTTTTCATAATGACGTTTTATTTTTACGGCTTACTTTAGGTTCTGGCCTGGTAGCTTTGTAAGTAGTTACGTGTTCCCACTTTCCTTTATATCTTCCAGAGTTAAAATATTCCCATAATTCAACTGGATTTTCATATTTGTTAAGTGAACGTAGTTTCTTCATTTAAACTTTCTTTAACCAATTTTGCTTTCATACTGATGTTTTATTTGTTTTATATATATTCAAACTACAAAAGCCTTTAAGGCTTTTGTTTCATTTTTTAAGTACTTTAAATGTTAAATGTTATTTTTTCTAACTCGTTTAAATTAATGTCCATACTTCTAGTTAAAGCATCTTGTTCTCTCATAAGTTCAGCAATTTCATTTTGAGTTTCTTTAGAACTGTAATCAACATTAGTAAATGTAAAATGTTCTCCATCAATAAATAAATCAGATAACTGTGCTTTCATCGTACTTTAAATATTATTTTATCTAGTATTTATTCTGTTAAAGGATTGTTAAATTAACAACGACTATATGAACAATTCGTACAGTGTACGCATCCCTCTTCTCGTATCAATGAACTCCCACATTCAGGGCATGCCTCATCTAATTTTATTGGCACTATATATTTTGACAAAACTCTTCTACATGCTGAACTGAAAGAAACAATATTCTCATCAATCTTTTTTGCAACATTATTAATATGTTCAAGAGGAGCACCATGTCTTAATAGCATACTCATAAGAATAGTAAAACTACGTTGTTCAATTTGATCTGCAGCTAATTGAACATTTTCAATGGCAAAATCTCCATTAATAAATTTATATTCACCTTTTTTAATTTTTACAATTTTGCCCCTTGTATTTTTATAAGCAGGTGGATTTTCAAATGCAAAAATTTCATAAGGACGAGTAGTATCTTTCCATAACCCGATAATAACCGCGTATTTCTTTCCATCGGCTGTAGTTGCATAATAATCTGCAGCCAATTCCTTTGGGCGTTTGGGCGCGTTTACAACTAAAAATTCTTCTTTTACTACAGGTTTTTCATTTGATACAAGAACACCAGTTCTTGAACCATCTCTGTATATTGTAAATCCTTTGCATCCACTTTCCCAAGCACTTATATATAAATCTGAAACTAATTTCTTTGATGCAGTTTGCGGCAAATTACAATTATGTGAAAAGATTCCATTTGATTTATAAGAATGTTCATCTTTAATTGTCATATCAAAGACTTCATTTTTTCCTATATAAACTATGGATTCAATTGTGTCTTGATGTTTTTTAGTAGTAGCACCGCACCAATCAAACAAAACTATCAGGTTTGAATTAATAATAGTTTGAGTTTTATATTGCTGATAAAGTTCGCATGCTTTATCTTTACTTACTCTGAATTCACGAGGAATCAAAGTATCTTTTACGTTTAGGTTATTCATTTTTGCAAATTATTTTAAGTTCAGTTTTTATATTTTTTATACTATCGCCATTTAACACATGAAAATTATTTAGTTGTTTCTTTGCCGCTTCAAGTTTTATCACATTTAATTCTAAATTTATAAAATAATCGGGTTTTATTTCTAATATTATCTGTGTACCATTCTTTAAAATTATCTCTATATCTGGGAAGTACTTACGCTTCCGAATATGAAAATATTCGATTGGATTTGGCACATCTACAGAAAATATTCCAAAATTCAATATATTATTATCCAGTTCATTTAATACTATCTCTTCCCATGATGATCTAAAAAATAATTTTGTATTTGGGAGATTTTCAAATACATACCAACCACTTTTACATGATTTGAAATTACTGCCAATGCAAATATCGTATTTACTTATTCTGTTTACTAAGTATTCAGAATATAGTATATTGATATCATTCTCTGTTAAATTTGTAATATCAATACCTATATTAATTAAATGAGTTTTTTTCCAAGAAATCTTATCACTTACTATAAATTTTTTTTCTTTATTATAACTTGCACTTATTTGCTGAATTTCATCAATAGAGTAATTTAGCAAATTTTCATCCAACCCATAATGATTAAGAGCGACTTTATATGCACGATTTTTATATTCTAGGCTTACATTAGCGTATTTATTCTTGAGTCCAGACTTTATTTTTTTCCCATGTGATTTTATTATGTCAAAGTTTTGAATATAAATTTTAGAAATTTCATCATTAGATAAATCTAATGGATTTATACTCAAATCATATTTCTTAATAAAATTTAGCATTTTATTAAATTTAGATAAATTTCCAGCTTTAGAGTATGCTAAATGCGTACTGCCATATTTTTTAATTAATGTTTCATGTTTTTTAGCTAAGCAATTTTTAGTTTTTTCCCCCGCGAGTTTTTTACGTAATGCAAGTTTTTCATCATGACTTAATTTGGAAATATCTATATTTAGATTTTTAAGAAATGAATCCATATTTTTATTTCTGGTTAACTTATAAGAATCTGATAACTTATAATGATCGACACAGCAATAATCATTTTTTGCAAAATAACTTTTTAGGTTTACATTAGGCATAAATTCCTTACCGCATAATTTACATTGATTGCCATTTATGTTTTAATCATATCCCCGGATTTAAGATATTGAACTTCTTTCCATATTTCATTTCCAGTTTCATGATCTATTGTCAAAATCTTATGTTCTTTTGTGCATTTTAGTATTTTGCCATTAATGGTTTTAACTTCATATACATCTCGTTTACCATTAGACCAGATATCTTCGATTGGTTGTAAATTGCCTACATGAGTATTAATCAATTCTGCGGTATCTAATTCAAACACATATTCTAATCCATTTTCAGTTTCAATCAATGTATCTGATGTGACACAAGTTTTTGATATTGAATGCTCTAACCATTTTTGCGCAACAGATTGAATTTTAACTGTCTGCATTGCATCAATTTCATTTGCAGTTGCTTTATAATATGGGGATTTTGAAATATCAGTTTCGCCTGTAACATCCATCCATTCTTTCAAACCATGATGATAAACTATAAATTCCTGCCATTTATCTCCTGAAGCATCTATAAAATCTGGTATGATATTACTATCGCCCATTATTTTTTTTCTACGTTTATAGTCAGTCATAAATACGGGTTCTATTCCAGATGATGTCTGTGTCATCATTGACATTGAACCGACGGGTGCTGTAGTGGTAGTTGCTATACTTCTTCTACCAGATGCTTTATAATCTTCATATAATTGAGCATCTTCAGCCCATATTTTTTCTAAAAATGGATGTCCCTTTTCTAATTCAAAACTCCAAATTGGAAAAGCTCCACGTTCTTTAGCGAGAATAACAGAAGATCTTTCAGAATTAATAGCTAAAGTTTTATAAATTTTTTCAATTTCAATAATAGATTCATCAGAACCATATTTAATATTGAGCATTGCAATTGCATCACCTAAACCTGTAATTCCAAGTCCTGTTCTACGACCAGTTTGAGCAGCAGTTTTTATTTTAAGCCAAAGATTCTTTTCAATGCGTTTCGTTTCATCATTCTCTGGGTCGCGTTCAATTTTATTTAAAATTTTGTCAATTTGCTCTAATTCAAGATCAACTAAATCATCCATTAGTCGTTGAGCAACTATAACATGTTTTGCAAACAGTTCATAATCAAATATAGCTTCGGGTTTAAAATGATTATTTACATAACTTGTAGCATTTATAACCATTAATCGACACGAGTCGTAACTCGACAAACATATTTCCCCGCATTGCATATTATTTAAATATACAAATTTTCGTTTATTTGATTTTGTAAATTCTTTAAATTCTCCTACGAAAAAATTATGATATTTATCAACAGTACCATTATATACATTTTCATTGCCACAAAATTCTACAGAGACGACTCTATGATTAAATAATGATGATGCTTCTTGCATATCATCATAAGATTTAAATCCATATTTGGTACCGAGCCTATAAACAATTTTATTGGTTTTACATGAGGTTACCCAGTCTTTATAGTTTGGGATATTATTATTGTTAAATTTTAAATCATTAAATACTTTTATTTGATTTTGTTTAGTAATATCTGCTTTTGCTTTATATGTTTTGTTAATATTTATAGTACGATTAATATTAACGTTTGTATTTCTGTTGTGCCATACATTCGAACAACTAATAGAACAAAATGAAATTTCTCTTTTATCATAATTTGTCCAATATTTATTTCCACAGCCTTCACAGATTTTTTCAACTAGAATTAATCCATTCTCAATTTTAACATTATTATATTGTTCTAGAGCTCTTTTATACCGTTTAATTATACGCGGATCATTGAAAATTAAATCATTGTTTATGTTTAAATCAACAGCAATTAATTCTAAAAAATTAGATAACGTCTTTTTTCTGTATAGCGTAAAATTTTCAGGAATAACAATATTATATGTATCTTTTAAATACTCATATAATTCATGCCATGATATCAACCTCTGCATTTTAATCATAAGCTCTGATGCATATTTTTTAAGGTCTTCATCTGATATTGCGATATATCTTCCATTCTTTTCGCCTGGATGACTAGCTGCATTATCAAATGCTCTTTTAACATGATCGTATTTAAAATATGGATTATTTAACCCTTTTATTGATTCACTATGTAAATAATCATGATCAGCCTTAGATAAAATTTTTAAATTATCAATTGAATTATTTAAACCGTTAAAATCTTTATGATGTACAACTTCTCCGTAATTAATTTTCGATTCATGATCTGCTATTATCCTATGTTCTGCTTTATTCTTTCCTTTATTGTTTATCCAAAAATAATTTTGTCTTTTTGAATTAGAATTATTAAAAATTTCATCGAATGAGGCTTCATATTTTGTCATAATATGTAAGCTATCACCTTTTGCAATATCTATAGCTTCTTTATATTCTCCTGTAGTTAATAAAAATTTATGATTTTTCGTAACTTTTATTTCGTGGCCATTTTCTAAAGTAATTTTATATATTGGTTGATTGAAACCTGTTATTCGTGGATTTCGCATAGTTTCTATACATACATCACCCTTATCGTTTAAACAATATACATTTACATCTTTTTCTTCTTTTGCTAATTGATCAATTCGGACATTCATTCTTCCATCTGCCACAGCAATTAGTGTATCGCCTGATATGCACGGGTTGACACTAATTGAATTAAAGCCAAAATCTTTGTATATGTCTGAAGGCGTGTTTCTTACAATAGTGTCCCAGAATAGAACACCAGGCTCAGCAAATTCCCATGCAGCATCTGTAATTTTTTCCCATAATTTCCTTGCGCTGATTTCTTTTTTAACTGTAGGATTTTCTACATTTACAGGCCATTGCAAAGTATACATTTCATTATTCTTTACAGCTTGCATTAATTTATCATCTATTCTTATAGAGATATTTGCACCTGTAACTTTTGTAAGATTCTTTTTAATGTCAATAAAAGTTTCAATTTCATAATGCGAACTGGCGATTGAAAGCATCAATGCACCTCTACGACCATTTTGAGCAACTTCTCTTGTCGTGTTTGAGAATCGTTCCATGAATATTCCAATACCATCCGATGTTTTGGCAGCATTTTTTGTTTTAACTCCCTTCGGACGTATATAAGATATGTCAAAACCAACACCTCCACGGCGCTTCATTATCTGAGCCTGTTCTTGATCAGTTTTTAAAATTCCGCCATAAGAATCTGATGGAGATTCTATCACAAAACAATTGGATAAACTCTGAATTCTATAATTATTTCCAATTCCTTCCATAGGAGAACCTTGGGGAATAATGTATTTGAAATTTTTAAAATATGAATATATTTCTTCTTTAGATAACGGATTTAAATAATTTCTTTCTATACGAGCAAATTCACTAGCCATTCGTATATGAGTATCATCTGGAGTTAAATCTTCATATTCTAAATTTTGATTCTGTAAAGCATATTTTTTTATAAAAACATCTGATGCAAGAGCGTCATCATTAAAATAATTTAATGTTGCGCTTCGCACTTCTTTTTCGTTATGAATAATTCCCATTAAGTAAGCTTATTTTAGTTAATTGTTGCTGCTGATTTACGTTGAGCCAAAATCTTTTTTAATTCATTTGCCTTCTTTTCAGCATCCATTGAAATTTTCTTTGCTGCTTTACGTTGCCCATAATAATCTGTAAGTATTCTAGCTATTAATGGTTCGTATGATGCGTCAAATACAGCTCCACTGAATGTTTTTATTTCGGTGGGCTTTGGCACATAATTCTTATCATTAAATAAATAATTTTCAATAGACAATTTGAATTGTCTCATAATTGATGGATAAAGTGATGCAAAGTCAAATGATGCTACCCATTCATATAGATTAGGAATTGGTGTAAATACAAAAGCTCCTTCATAAGATTCTCTTTCATTTTTATTTTCCTGTTTAGGAAAAACCTGCTTATTTATATATGCATATCGAGTAGCCGTCGCTTCTAACATTACAATTGGAGAAAATGCGTTCATTGCTTCTACTCTTGTGATATTTCCTAAACCTAAAAATGTACTCATTGTTTTGAGTTTTTCATTTAAAAGTTCTACAAGAACCGTATCAATTGCATTGTAAAATACATAAGATTCATAATCCTTGTCGTAAAGTTCTTTTAATGTGCCAGGATATTTAACTTTTCTAATTCCTAATGCTTCTTCACATACAAAGTCCAGTGTATCATTTTCTTTTACTTCAATTGTCCTATCCCATTTTTGATAAATAGCCATGTAGTCGACAATGAGTTTATGCTGAGGAAGCATAATAACAGCCTCATTGTTTTTGTTTTTGTTTTTTATTTTGAATTCATACCATTGTCTTGTTGGTGATAACCAAGATACATCCATGTTTAGTTTTTTACATCTATTCATTAGATATCTCCAATCATATCCCCAAAAATTCCAACCAGTAAGTAAAGGAGCAAGTCTTACATAATTATAGAAAAAATCATAAATTAAATCAGCCTCATTAGCATGATATTTATAAACGAAACTATATTCTTTATTAAATTTCTTTACGTGGTTATTGATATTTTTTTCAATGGCATCTATTTCAGCAGGTGTAAGAGGTTTACTACCAAAAACTGTAACATTGGGATATTCGGAATAGCATATTGCAGTTACTCGATTTCTTGCATTTCCTGGTTCAAGACCTGGGTCATTTAAACCTTCATCTGTAACTTCAACTTCAATATCTGCAGCAGCAAAACGAGGCATATTTGCCTCGAATAAATGCTTTATATTTTCCTCGCCAGCATCCATAAAAAATTCTTGGAGGCGATGTTTATTAAGAAATTGAGCAGGTGTTTTACGAATAGGTTGAAAGTCCCAAGATTGTAAATCTGGTAAGCCTTTGCCTTTTTGAGCATAGGCATAAGAATATTGTTGATTTGCGGGAATATTAATTTGAGAAAATCCAACATTTCCATCCTTTTTAATATATGAAATAATTAGTTTTCCTTGTTGTTGTTGAATGTTTAGAATCATAGATATGTTTATTTGTTCTATGTCGAGCGCCTGAAAAGTTTCACTTTGAGTGTTAAACTTCAGTTAAATTAAGTTCAAATCACTACTATTTAAAAATTCAGCAAGAGCTTCGATGCTCACTATTATTTGCACATGGATATGCACCTTATATTCCTCTAATGAATCATCATTGGCATGTAAGATATGAACATCCTGAGTCTGATTGGATATCACAAGATTTTGTTTATCTTGAATGTTGTGATATGCTTATAAGAATTAAGCCTATAGTAAATGGTAAAGAAGTTCCAAGCTTAGGTGCAGATGCTGAAGAAAAGAAAGCCAGAGAATTGGGGATGCCAGTATTTACATTAATTCAGCTACATCAATTTGTAAATTAACATTTACAGTTTTGTCTCCTTGTGTATAAGGAGATGCAATATAAATCTTCACCATTATATTATAGCTTTAATTTTATCTAACTTATATTTGTTTAATTCAAGTTCTGCAATATATGTGAGAGCTTCAGTTAACAACGCATACATTGCTGCATTATCAATTGCCAAAGGCTTATTATGACCACACAGTATATTTTGATCAAGATAATTCCACGACACAATATCCTTTGAATTAACATTTAAAAGGGTGTGATCTTCTTTACGAAAAGCCAATACTAAGAATTTCTCATTTTTAGAATTATTTATTCCTTCTTTAAGTAAAGTAGTATGTCCTACATTACGGTTAAACTCATAATATTCCTTTAAAGCAAGCATTTTTTCAACTATAGGTTTCATGATTATGAGTTTAATTGTTGAATGGGGCCACTATCTATAATGCCGATGCTTTTTAAACTTTCATATGCCATTTGAACATTTGCTGGCATAATGCCGTTGCCGTTCCACGTAGAAACTATATTAATGAAATTGCTTATAGTTGCTAATTGTATAGGATTTGCAGCATTTGCACTTTCATATATCCTAAGTTTGTCAAAATTGATTTTCATGATTACGAATTTAATTGTATTACCTTTTTATCTGAGTCTCCGAAACCTGATGCCCCACGAGTTGTGATTTCGCCATTGAATAAAGTGTCTTCGTCTTCTACGATAATTATCTCAGATGTGATAATTGGAAGCTCTACAAACTGCATGAGCTTTTGGTTTTCTTCTATTAGAACTGCATTTGCAGTTGTATTGATTACGTTGATATGTATCTCTCCCTGATATTCAAAGTCCACTACACATGCGCCTGTTACTAAACCAAGTTTTGAAGCTACGCCGCTTTTATTAAAAGCTATGAGTGCTCTTTGGTTGTCAGTCATCCTACACTTTATACCTGATGGAATGAGAATTTTTTCATGAGCGGGAAGTAAAAAATGTTTCGCACTCAATAATTCATTAAGTGGAAGTTCAGTCATTCTTGTATTTTTTGATTTCAAATCATGTATGAATTCTTCAGTAAAAACTGGTACGAAGAAGTCAATTCCTGCATCATATCTGTTTGCCCGAGATGGAGCTTTCACATCTCTCGTCTTTAAAAATTTAATTTGTGTCATATTGTTATTTAAGTTTTTGTATAATATTTATAAACAATACGAATCAAAAAGTTTTAAAGACGGGAAAATTTTAATTATTTATAAGATCATCTAATTGCGTTAAAAAATTATCTGAAACTAATTGTAAAAGTTTCGGCCCATTTGCGTTATAAACTCTTGATAAATAATTTTGTGTATGAGATTTAGATGAATGAGCAAAAAGATGGCGATATTCATCTAATAAAGCAATAAAGTAAATTTCATTATCTTCTTGCCAAGGAGCATCTAAAAAATTAAAAAGTTTTTTACGATACGATTCATTATCAGCATCACTATCACTTTCGTTAATATTCATAAATTGATCAAGTGAAATAATTGTATGCTCAAATTTACGTTGTTTAACTGCATTTTGGTTACCAGCTATTTTCTTTTTCATGAATGGTGTTTTTACTTTCATTTTTTTTGCCATGGACGTCCCCAAAGTATCATATGGCGAAATATTATCCTCATTACAATCTTCTTCTTTAATAGGTGATGCGACTTGAGTAGCAAGTTTTCCAACACTTGCATCACCCCAATTATCTCCTGAACCAATTCCTCCAACGTGTGCTGGAGTAGCGTTCCCCATTCCTGGAGTGTTATTTAATGTTGCCATCGGTGCGCCTACTCCTCCCATAGCATCTTCCAAAATGGACAGTAATTTAGATAATGACCAATCAGTGTAAGTTTCACCAGTACGAAGATTATAAGTTAATACATGTTCGCCTCCAGCATGCTCATAAACTAATTCCAACTCATTATCTTTATCATAATGAAACTCATATCTTTTTCTGAAACTTGCTTTAAATTGTTTAAACCAACGAGGGCTAAGTTTAAATGAATTTTTGAATGATTCTCCTTCTTGCATAATATTCTTATTTTAAATTTTCTACTAATAGCGCTTCTACACCATGTATAGCTTTTGCTAACTTTATATTTTTGATATCATCGTCAAAGAAAAATACTTTGGTGTATTTTGTTGTTAAATCTGAGAGCACTCTTTGTTTAGCAAGTGATATGTCATCTACATCACCAATAGTTAAAACATTATTGATTTCGATTTCTATATTATTTTGTTTTAAAAACTCATAAATAGTGGATTTTACCTCATTGTTTCTTGCTGTGAGGATGTATAATACGGCAACACTTTGATCTTTTTTTATCAAATTACTAATAGAGTACATAATATGCCAAGCTTTATGTTTTTTTGCTTTTAAAATAATATTAGGGTTACGAAAATCAGAAAAATCATATTGTTCACCTTGACGAAGTTTATAATTACTAAATTCTTTAGGAGTCAATGATCTATCAAAGGCTTTATTTTTAAAAACTTTTATTTTTGCATCAGTAGTAACCAGAGTATCATCGAAGTCAAACACAAAAACATTCATATTAACGGCTTGGGCTCTCATATTTTAATCTTCTTATTTAGTTTATATATTCAACAAAAGGGCGTAAGTTTTACGCCCTTTAATTTTTATAATTAATTGATTTAATCTTCTGTTTTTACTTCTGTGTCATCATCATCTCCTATGCCCGTAAAATCGATTTCTTCATCTGATACTTCAGCTCCTTCTGGAGCATCACCATCAATATCTTCCGTTTCGATTTCCCCACCGAACATTTCTTGAACATTAACACCCTTTTCTTCGAGCCAGCCTTTAAGAGCGTCCCAATCTTGAGCGTTTACTTTAATTTTATTTTGTTCAAATTCTTCTGTTGCTGGAACAGGTTCATCTGTTGGTTCAGTTGGCGCAGTTTGATCAAGTTCTGATGTTACTTCTCCTTGATCTCCTAATCCCAATTCATTATCGGGTTGTTCTGCTTCATATAGCATATTTTTAACAAATGCGGCAAGAGATTCTTTAGCAAGTTGTTGCTGTTCAGGAGTTTGAGGTCCTGTTTGAGGAGCAGTAGGTTCTGCTGGAGCAGCCGGTTCTTCTGGTTCTTCAGTAGGAACTTCTTCGACCGGTTTTTCTACAGGTACTCTTTCTGCATGTACACCTAATTCTCCAAGTTCTTCGATAGCTGAATCCACATCATCAACAGTAATAATAAATTCAGTTATTTCAACTTTTTCAGTTTCATTTTCAAGATTAGGTTCTTCTGAAGTTTCTGTAGATTCTGGTGTTTCTTCAACATCTTTATCTGATAACTCATCAGCTTCATCTGATTTAGCTTCGTCAGCTTCATTGATATATGATTTTATAAGTGTTGAATTTTCTTCAAGAAGCTTTGCGTTATATTTCCATTTTTGATCATTTTCATCTAACACAATATATTCTTTAGAATCTTTATCAAATCTTACTATTTCATATTTTTCACCGCTTTCATTAATTTCTACAAAATCACCGGTGGATAATCTGTTTCTTTTCAAATTTTTGATAATATTTTTCATTCTAGCTATTTGATTTTCATCAAGTTCGGCTGAATCTTGTAAACCTGGACGACCTTTATCTTTAAAATCAAATGAGCGATCTTCATAATCTTCAATATCATCTAAATCATCATCTTCTAATTCATCGTTTTCTTCAACATCTTCATCGTCTTCATCGTCATCTTCGGATTCCAATTCATTTTCTTCGTCTTCATCATCTACATCAATATCATCATCTTTAAATTCTACTTCTTCAGAATCGTCATCGTCATCAATGTCTTCAGGTTTATTTTTATGATAAGTAAAAATTATTTCATCTTCAGTTTCTTCAACATCAAAATTTTCATTGTTATCGTCATCTTCTATTTGAACTGAACGATCTCTGTTTTCTAAAATTGATGAGAATTTTTTCCTTGCAGTTACAAATGATTCGGAAAGATTATTGCTTTTTGTAAATTGATTAATTAAACGTTCTCCTAAATTAGATAATTTAAAATAAGTATTATCATTTTTAGACTCAGTAATAAAATACTTTGCATTTCTACTAATAAACATATTAGCAGCCACAGGAGAGCCTCCTTCTTTTAAGCCCATAATAAATTTCTTTAAATCAGCTTTTGAAACACTATCGCTCTCAGCGATAAATGATAATACTCTATTACGTAATGGTGCGTTAACGCCCGCATTCACAGCAGGTCTTTCACCATATTTACGTTTAAGTGTTATCGATTTTGATTCTAACAGAAATTCTGAAAGAGTCTTTGGTACATAATTTTTTCCCATGTTATAACATTATTTTTAAATTTATAGTCTATATATCTATAATAATATAACACTTTGAGTACATTTTGTAACATTACTTCTAAAATGAAGCAGGCATAACAAAAGGAAGCTTTTTAGGGCTCCCTTAAGCAAGGTGAATCGCGAAATTCAAAATTCTTTATCCTAAAATGTCAAATAAATATTCTTCGTCACCATCCCAATCTCGCAACTTATGCAAAATTTCTTCTTCGGTATAACCTGATGCGTTTAACAATGCCATTATAGGAGCTAATTGTTTTTTTGTGCCAGCATATGTAATTTCTGGCCATCCGCCACCTGGGCCATGTGGATTTATTATTTCATATTCAACACCATTTTCTTTCAAAGCATCATCGAATGCGTCGGCTTCTTCTTCTCCATCTCGATCAATTACCCATTTATCGCCTTCTTGTTTTACGTCTACACAAGTGTCAGATGTAAAAGAATAAACTTTATCATCGTGACCTCCGAGATCATATTCATCGTCTTCATTCAGTTTTCGGCCTTTTCGTTTTACGCCTTCGTATTTAGGTTGATTCTTGTTAGTACCAACCAAAATTCCACCACCGCCAGATGTTACATGTGCAGTATCAACAAAATTAGTTCCATCCCATTTGAAGTATTTAACTTCTGGGTTTCTTCCTAAAAATTCTAAAAATTTTTCTTTTTGTTTTGGAAGTTTTTGTTCTACTTGTGCAAGACGATCTTGCCACAATGAACTATTTTTTACAACATCCATGCCTGCTTTTATAGCTTGTTGAACTGATAATAGAGATGGAGCAAACCAGCCAGCACCTTTTCTCATGGCATTTCCGGCTTTTTTAAGATGTTCTTTGTCGAACATCCCTTCATCTAATTCATCTGTTGATATATTTTTCTTAGATTCTAAGATATAATTATCAAGTGTGGTAGGTACATAGTTTTTCATATTGTATTTTATTTTATATATTCAATCAAACTTAAATTAAAATGTATTTCTATTTGAACTCAAGCATTTTAGCTTTAAGCTCTTCAAAAGAAGCATTCTTAGCCCAATTAGCAAATTTTGGAGTACCAACTTTGATAATTTGTGCCCGATAATACTCTACATCTTCTTTTGTTGGGTATTCGTCCAGTGTTGGAATTGAATGTGATTTAAATTTAACTGGCTCTCCTCTTTCACCTTCTTTTTCAATAACACCTTTATCAACTAAATGCAAAGCTAAACACCAAATTCTTCCTGATTTACCATCAGGTGTAATCCAAAACGATGAATCATAATTATTACTATCATCAAATGTAAGAATATCGCCTACTTTAAATTGATATGTGCCAGTGCCACGGAAATTTTGTGTATGCGTACCAAGAGCAAGTATATAAGGTGTGCCCTTATCATCTGGATGGACAGCTCGTTTAATTACATAAGTATCTCCAGAATATGGATAACGAGGGTCATGACTTCTTCCGTCAAAACTCTCTTTTAAATTTGAAAATTCATAAACGTCACCATCATACTTATCGCGATTACCCATATAATAAGTTTTAGTTCTTTTTAATCCTTGCTGTAATAAGTAATGTTGAATATTAGCAAGAACTTCATCCATTTTTTGCTTGTAATCTTTTCCATATACAGTATATAAGGCCTTAAATATTTCATCATTAATAACTGCTAGTCCACCATCTGCTTGCACTGCAAATGCATTAAATCCAAAATTATCATGAAGATTTTCTTTAATTTCGTGATATTTCTTTAAGACCTTTTGTGATGGCATTCCTTGTTCCATAAGGGATTCTTCTACTTTATCATTAAATTCATCCTCATCGATTATTTCGGCATTATCATAATTTTTTCTTAAAAATGCTATAATATCAAATTCATCCCAATCAGGATCATAATTTAATTTTTCAAAAGTATCAGATTTGCCCTTTACAACTTTTGCTCTCCAATCACCATCATTAAAAAGTTTATAAATTTTTCCCGTAAAATTTGTGCCATTTAATATTTTGACATAAAAGACTTTTTCTTCATCAATTTTATCATCCAAATCAGCTACACTTTCAGTTTCATCATCTGGTTCTATTGTTAAAATATCATCTGAATTAGAAGTTGCAGGTTCTGGCGCTTCTGGTAATCTTTGAATCCATTCATCATCAACATCAGTATCGTCAAATTCGATAGTACCATCGGTTTCATCTTCGATATAACTGATATTTTCTGCATCTAAATAGTTTTTTAGCGCTGAATATTCTTCGGGATCAATTTCACTTACATTATAAACAGCTTCATTTATATGTGAAGTTTTAACAGATTCATACATGTATTTTTCCAAACGCTTTTCTTTAGCATCGAGTTGCTTTTGAAGTTTTGCAGCTTCTTTTTCAGCAGCATGTCGTTCCTTCGCAGTTTCATCATCATATTGAGGAAAATAATAGTAATAATTATCTACTAAATCTTCGGCATCGTCGATGCCTTTTTCTTTTAATTCCTTAATTTTTTCTTTTCTTGGAATTCCTTGATTGAGAATATCCGAAGCTTCGAAACCAGCACCGGCGAAAAATTCTTCAATTTCTGCATTCACTCCTTTAAAACGTGGCGTATCAAACTTTTCAGTGTAATAATCAAGGTTTTGTTGAAGATCAGCGATTTCACCTTCAAGCTTATCTTTCGCATCTTTACGTTTCCAATATGCATCACTTGCATAGCTTGGTGCGCGAGGAGTACGATGAACTACGGGTCTTGCTTCACGAGCAAGTCTATCTGCTTGTGTATCAGCACGATTATACCAATTAGATTTATCACCTGGATATGAAGGTTTAGGGATAACTTCTTTAGCAAGTTCATTTACAGGAGCACTGCGTATAGCTAGAATATCATTATAAGATTCTACTGTTTTTACATTTCCTTGCGCATTGGTAGGCTGTCCGGCATTGTTAACAGTGCCAGTCTGATTAGGTTGATTTGGTTGTGCTGGAGCTGAAGTAGCAGTAGCTGCTTGCCCTTTTGCAGCATTCATGTACTTAATAGATAAATCAGATTTTTGCTTAGCTAATTCATTATTAAGTGCTTGAAGCTTTTGATTATATAGAGTCTGTACTTGTAAAAGCTCTTTCGCGTGAGCCTCATTATAGACACCATCTTCTTCGAATAATTCATTCATTAATGGTGATTATTTTATTTCTTTTTTGCTTCCCAAGCTTTGATCTTAGCTTCAAGTTCTTTTACTTTTGCACGTTTTTCAATAGTTGTGCCTGACCCACCAGGTTTCTTTGCATCTGCCATTTGTTTTTTCAAAGAAGCGATAGCATTATCGGCTTTTTCATTAGGTGATTCAGCAACTTTAGCGCCGCCTTCTTTTTTAAGTTTGCGATTAAGTTTCTTTTCAGCTTTTGCTTCGTTGATTGATTCTGGAACTAATTTTGTCATGACTTTTATTTTTTTAAGGTTAGGTGATAGTGCAAATATATAACAATTCTTTAACAGAAAAAATATATTTGCTATTATTTTATATATTCTTAATCATTAATGACTTTTAATACTTGGCCACTCCAATAACGATATTCAGAAAAGAAATTGTCCATAATATTTTGAATGCCCGGAGGTGTAAGTTCTTTAAATAACACATAATTGTTATCTTCAATTGCTCGTAAAACATTAAATCTATCTTCATTATCCAATTCTCCGATGTTGAATTTTTCATCTACATTAATTCTTCCGCCCATTACTTCTTCTTCAAAAAATAATTGTAATGCCATTTCAGATTTTTTACCCTTATCTGTAATCAAAACTATGGGTTCATATGCTGGTCTACAATATTCAAATACTTCACTAAGGCTCCAAGTTTCAAGTAGCGCATATCCTACAACTAAATCTTTACATTCTAAAAGTAATGCTTTCATTTGAGCTTTAATCAAATCATCTGATGCAAAGAAATTATCGCCTTTTACTTTATTCTTACTTGAAATTCCTAACAAAATTACGGGGCATTTCCACATATCAGATATATGCTGAATATTTGTAAGTTGAGCATTAGTGAATGGATCAAAAGTGGTTACATATACTGCACAATGTTTTGCACCCTTATCTACTTCTCTTGGATGTGGTTCAAAGGCTCTTTGAATTGATGCGATAACTCTCATGTTATCTACATCATTTGGAGTTCTTGATTTAATAGCCGAAACAACTATATTATCTGAACGAGATTCATCCAACGATAATCCTGTATCAAATCCATGAATATAGCCATTGATAAGAGTTACATATGAATTAAATTTAGTTACAATAGCTTCAGTTAATAATCCGTAAGGTTTTTTTGTTTTTCTAAATGATGAAACAAAAACTTTAAATAATGCTTCATTTGTTGGTGAAGCATTTATTAAATCAAGAGTAATCTTATTAGTAATCAATGATTTAAGAAGTTTACCCTGATATCCAAATTTTGGTGGAGTTAAATCTTTTGATTCTATTCCTTCACTTATATTTCTATCTTTACAATAACTATTAAAAATATTTGATATTATATCGATATAAAGTTGATCTTCAGATTCAGATTCCAAAATAGGAATACTATATGAATCTAAAAATTGATTAAGGTCAGTTATTATTATGTCGTAAAAATCTCTAGAATTATTTGTTTTTTCATATGCTTCATTAAGCAAATCAAATTCATAAGAAATAATTTGCGCAATCTTATTATTAGAATCAATTATTATTCCCTCGATAAGATTCTCTTTTGAATAAGATTTTTCAAATAATTTTGTAATCATTTCAGGAAAAGTTAAAAATTCACCTTCATAATTTTTAGTGTCATATTTTAAAAGTGTGGATTTTTGTTCTTCAGAAAGTTTACCTTCAAATATAATAGGTGGCTTTCCCATACACAAAATGCCTGCCCAATTTTTAATTTCGGCATATGATAATGCTTCATTTATTTTACCCTGAGAATCTCGTTTTGTTATATCTGTTAAAATATATCTTGGCAATTTTGAATAAGGTATTCTAATTGGTCGTTCAACAGGAGTATAATAAATTCCAAAGAAATATCCTTCTGGAATTAATGCATCATGAGCTATGATAGGAATTTCAGTTAATGCTTCCTCATATATATCGCTTAATAATCTTTCAACTAAAGTAATGGGAGTATTGTCCTTTTTGTAAAATTTGAATTCTCCATTCTTTTTTTCAAAAATTATCCTGAACGTATCAAGTTTTTCAGTAATGACAAGTTCGTCATCTAATAATTCATTAACGTATTTTGCTCCACGTTTTTCAATTGTGGCGGCTAAAGTGTTTAACATATTATATTGTTTTTAATTTATTTTATATATTCACAACAAAAGGAGCAATAAGCTCCTTGAAATAGTTGTTTAGAAATTTTACCAATTTTTAGGTATAAGTTCAGTATGTCCTAAAGCTCTAGCTCTTTTTTTAATATGAGCTTTTGCTGCTTCTGGATTTTTAGCTCTTCCATGAGCTTTAATAGCGTTTTTAAGATCTTGTAAAGTTACAATTGGAAATGAACCATCAGGCATTGCCTTTCCGGCGCTTCCTAATTTTTCTCTAGTTTTTTCAGTAAAATCCCTTTCATTTAAGCTTTTTTTTTCATCTTAGCGCTTTCAGTTAATTCAGTACTTATATTTGAAGTAAATTCACTTAAGGATCTATTTAATGATTCAGATATAACACTAATAATAGTTTCAGGAGTTAAGATATCACGTAAGTTTTCTGCATTAAGTTGATGATACATTTCATCAATTACAGTGTATAGTCTATCTTTTAGATTTGTTTGACGAATAGTTTCATTAATAACTGCGTAACTTTTAGCTCTAAGAAAATTCTTTTTTTGGCCAGTTGTAGAGTTTTCATTAAGTTCCATAGAACGATTTGACAAAAATCTTTCACCTTTTTCACTTATTCCTTCTTCTTCACTCCAATAACGATTAAGTTCAGTTAAGAAAGATACTTGTGATTGCTCATTAAGTTGTTGAACACTTTTAAGTCCGTAATGCTCTAACATAGCATTATAAATGGCTTGAAACCCTGTTAAAATTTTTGATTCTCTAAGAGTTTCAGATTCATTAAGTTTTTCTTTATATAGTTCTACAAATTTACGCATGTTGTAATATTTTATTTTATATATTCACCTCTTTTTTAGTAAATATGAAAAGCTTAGAATATTGATGGTGTTATATAATTTTCATCTACAGAAAAATCTGGACGTGCTATTGGGCAGCCTGTTTTATCTGCAAGTTCTTCTGAAGATACAAATCCTTGATCACCGTCTCCATAGAATACACGAGTAACTTGATATTCATTTCCATAAGAGTCTACCCTAGATATGGTTTTGCCGGCTTCTACAATATCATTACAATCTATATATTTAGCATCTTCAAGTTTCAATTTTTTGGTTGGATATACTGCTATACTAATCGGATTGTTTAAAGATGTGGATTCATGTAATCTTGGTTTTGGGGGTAAATTTGTGGTGGTTGGTCTACGAATAGGTTTTGGACGTTTTATTCCGCCACCACAACACTCATTTTTAGATAAGTCTAATAATGAACTGACATTACGTTTAACAATGTCACCTTCATCAGTTTTGATCTTTGCAAAATCACCATCACATGAAATAATAGTCCCATAATAGCCGAGCAATTCATCAGTTTGATAAGTGAATTTCACACGATGTCCTACGCTCATATAGTTATCATTCAAAGATTCATCTACATCACATAAACCTTGTGACATTAAGTAATCTGAGAATAAATTAGCTTGTTGTTCTATAGGCAATGCCATGATATGATTTGAAGTCAAGAATTTTGATATTTCTCTGTTTGATAAGTCACAATAAATGTAAGGATAGTGTTCTCTGAAATAAAGTTTAAAATCATCAATAGGATTTTCATTATAACGAAGCGATTCCTTTAATACATCAGCTCCATATATCGTAATATAGTCACCAAAATATTTTTCAAATGTATGAACTAAATTTGTATAACTTCCAGATGTCATTTCTGATTGTATTTTCTCCCAGTTATATTTTTCTGGATACATTTCTTTTAACTGCCTTGTGAAGTTTTTAGCAGTGCCAAGAATAGCAAACGCATTACCTTCAGGGCCTCTTAAATCGATTGAACGTTCTTTATCATCACCACTTACGAGCCTTTCATTAATGGGTGATATCTCCTTTATACTTTTTATTTTCACTTGCTTACCATCAGCATCCTTTGCAAAAGCCGAATCAGCACCAACTGATGTAAGAGTAACAATTTTACCTTTATATTTAACTTTCTTACCTTTGCTCATTTGTGAAAAATGCCAGCCAGTATTAACTATTCTTGCTTCATACACTTCATCTTCATCTTTTATTGCAAAACTCGGTTGTTCATCTTTTGTGTATGGACGATATTGACCGTGCCCTATGTAGACACCTTCTTGTCCATCTGGTTCTTCAACTCGGTTGAAGTTGTCATCGTCTATTCGAGTGTCAACCTCTTCCATAATGAACTCTTTGTTCTTTAAATAAAATTCGTATTGATCTGGAAAGTTATTTTCCACAAGTTCGTCAATTTCTTCGAGCTCATATCCCTCTGATAGAGAGCTTACAACAAATTCGACAAGATCGTAAAGCACGCGTTTAATATGTCCCATAGGTAGCTATATTTTTAGTATATATTTACACTCATTTTAGAGTTTTACACTAAAAGATTTAAATGGAAATTTCTTATCTTTATATATACGTTCTCTTTCCTTTGCGTGTCTCATCAAATAATTCACCTTTTGATATTTGTTTGCCCCATATATGAAATTATCTCTAAAATCTATAACTGTCATGACTTCTTTTCCAGCCATAAGTCTCATTCCACGACCAAGCATTTGTCTTATCATGAACTCTGAACGATGACTTTCTACTATAAAAATACTATACAAATTATTAATTGAAATGCCTTCACTAAAAACACCAACTGATGCAACAATTATAACATTGTTTTCCAGCTCCATTTGTTTTTTGTAATATTCGCGATTTTCTCCTTTAGTTCCACCGTCAATATAATAGACAATTTTATCAGTATTTTCTTTTAGCCAATTAAATACTGTACGACCATAATCATTTTTAATGTCAGCAAATAAAACTAATGAGTTTTTCGTAGACTTTGATATTGTTTCGCATACATATACAAGACGCTTACGATTTTCACGTAAAATATCCTTTTCAAGATTTAAAAGCTTTGCGCCATCTTTATCAGGTGAAGTTCTTAATTCATAAAGTTTTTTCTTTACATCTTCATCTAAATAATCAAGCTCAATGCCCACTACTTTTACGGGTGTTGCATATCCTTCAGAAATAAGGTCTGCTGATTTAACTAAATAAACACAAGGGCCTAAGTAGCACTGAATAGTAAATGATTCCATCGATCTTTCTGGAGGTAATGTTCCGGTCATACCAACATTATACTTAGAATTTACGCACTTTATTATAATATTCTTTATTGAGGTTGTACTTGCATGATGTGTCTCATCTATGAATATAGCGTCAAATGATTTGAAGTAATCTAAGTCTTTCTTAGTTAACGATTGAAAGGTGCCAATAATTATATTAGCATCTTTTACTTCGTTCTTCCCAGCGCCTCCAAATACACACTGTGACTTCCAGATTGGCTTCTTATTACAATTTTCTTCATGCTCATAAAATTCTTCTTCTGTTTGAGTTACAAGTCCAATAGACGGGACAACATAAAGCATTCTTTTGATTATTCCCTTTTCAAACATATAGCGAAATAACATAAATGCCATTAGTGTTTTGCCACCAGACATTGAAATTTCTTCTGTGCATTTACGAAATTTTAAAACACGGCAAATTCCCTCGATTTGATAATCACGAGGAGGCTTTTCAGATTCTTCGAAATAGGTGTTTACCCATTCAAAAAAATCTTCTTCATCAAAATCTTTATCAATAATTTTATCTATTCCCTCTATTTCAAGTGAGAACATATACTTTTTAGTAACTTTTTGAACTTCAGCCCAAAGCCCAATAGGGATACGTCCATAGCGATCAACAAAACTTGTTTCATAACCTTTAGATGCGCCTGGTTTTTTAGCACGAATGGCGCCCCAATTCATAGTATGAATAGTAAAAGATGACACAATTTGGTCATATTCTAGCTCAGTCGAGTCTACAATTGTCATGAACTGTTTTGAGTCATCTACTTTTAATTTCATTCGCAGTATTTATTTTCTATATATTTCGAAGTTCTCGCCAACCCATTCCTGCATTTCCTGCATTGCTTGGTCTCCTTCTTCGAACTCATAGATGTTCATTTCGTCACACAGGCTGCAGACGCTGTAAAAGTTATCTATGAGTTGTTTTAGCTTGTCTTTATCGATTTCAACTGTCATAATTTTTTGTTATTTTGGAAATAAATCTCTTGAAAGTACTTCGGTTCTTCCGGGGGTGGATGCTAAGTATTCACAAATCGCTTGGTCTTGTATAACGGCGAGTACTTTTACATGCACAGGAGCTGATGAACCAAGATCAAGGTAGTGTTCGCTACCTATCTCTAAGGCTGAAGGATATTGTGTATATTCGTATCCTGCAGTTAGGTTGTCAACAATTTGTGCTTCGATTTCTTCTACAACTTCACCACACACATCACAAATATTTACTCCAAAAGATATATGCCCTGGTGCCCAAGCATAATTACCTCTGGTGATATGCGGGTGCTCACATTGTTCACGAAGCTCAGCTAACTTAGCATTAGCATCTGCAATTACTATGTATAGTTGAAGTATTTCTCCACCTATTTTTTGATGTTTTTTATCATACATTATTTGCCTCCTCTTGCTAATACTTCAATTTCCACACGTTTCGGGATCGCCCATATTACATTATCTATCGTTGAAACAGTTTGAACCATAAACTTTGAATGGTTATCTATTGCTGCTCTTTTTTCTACCATATCTGCTAAATCAACTAATATCTTTATGTGTTTTGTGCTTTCATTCGGATATCTTATCTGTGCTTTAGTAGTATAGTATTCCTGGCGTTCCATATAAGCGGCATTATATTTTCTATTCATACTTATCATAAGACTTATTAAGTAATGATAATATTCAATTGCTCTTTGTCTTTCAGTATAAAGATATGTCATTAATTCAGGAATTTCAAAAACTGGTTTGATTTTTTTTGTCATCTCATCAATTTTTGCAGACCACTCTAAACGTTCTCTTGCAAATTTTTCATCCAATGATTCTTCCTTAGGAACATCTGGATTTATGTTAAAAAAATCACTCATTAGAAAAGTTTTGTAGAGGCATCAATATGCTTCTTTTGTTGTTTTTGTATAATAGTTATATGCTTAGATTGTTTAGGAGTTTTCATTTCCATGATCAAATCGGCCATATCTATATCATCTTGTTTTTCAAATGACATAAACATTCCATCACTTATTTTTTTGCGGGGTTTTGGAACAAAGGGTTTTTCATCCTCTCCATTGAACACATCATATTTGTTTCTCATAAATCTAACATATCTAAAGAATCATTTGAAAAATAATTTTCGGGATTAGGTAATTTTATTTTATTTTCTTTTGCCCAAATAAAAATATCGTTAAGGTCCCATTTTTTACGATACGGTGCTTGTATCTCATTTAAATACTTTTGCCATAAAAACACTTCTTCTTCATTATTCATTTTTTCCATAGCTTTCTTCATTCCTGTTTTATCTTTGTCATAAAAAAAACGAAGAGGAAGCTCTAAAGGAAATGATTTATTTGCTCCAGCATTTGCTATTGAGTTTTTAAATAGAAATGCATCGAAGGCGCCTTCGAAAAGTGTGACTGGACGTGTGTAATTAATGAGGCATATATTATATAATTGGCTAATAGCATTGATGTCATCTGGTATCACACTAGGGTCTCTATGAAGAACCTCGTATAACTTTTGTAGTGTATATGTAAGATATTTATTTGTTCCAGAAAATAATCTTTTTTGAACTCCAAGTATTTTTCCAGATTGAGTTAGATTTAAAATTAAAAGATAGTTTTCTTTTGCATTATACATGAATTTTTTATCATCGTATTGCATACGCTTATTTAACCATGACCAGACAGGAGATTCCTTAACTTCCATTAGCCCAAAAGACTTTAAGAATTCCTGTCGGTCAATGGCATATTTATCTATTGCTTCAACGTCGATAAACATCGACATATCGTACAGGGTTCCCACATGATTCGAAAAATCCTCAGTACTTGTGGCAATATAATTAATTGCATCTAAATCTAATGTTATATTATATTCTTTAAAAAAGGTATCTGCTCTTTTAAATTCACCACAATTATGACATTTGAAAAAATTAGCAAATTTTCCTGTAAGAATAAAATTTCCTCGTTTAGCATAGGGATTCTTTTGGCTGTCTCCACATAAGGGGCAGGCGAACGAAATCCTATCGGAGTGCATTACAACACGCGTTTTTGCAGGTTCATTTTTAAAACGTTCCTGTAAAATTTGTTGTAATAATTGAAAAGTTCTTTCTTTAAAATCGTTTGCTGAAATCGTCTTATCGATGTCAATATCAGTATTAAATTTCACAGATTCCATTTATTTTATTTTAAGTGCATTGAAATTGAAATAGGAGGACAGTTTCCCATCCTCCTGAATCAAATAAAATAAAATTTTAAAGTGAACTTAATGCGTCGTTAAGGTCGCCGGAAAGTCCGAAGTCAGATTCTGTATTAATATCTGGTAATTCAAGTGAAACAGGAGATGAGCTCCCAAGATTAAGATTCAAATCATCTATCGATAATTCTGTAGTTGTTATACCCGACATAGAAGCACTTTCAGATTTTGCGGTTCCTTGGGGTGCATTAGGGGTATTAGTATTTACATTGCTTCTAACATCTGCATATGTAGATGGACCAGCTTGGCCCGTTACTGCTATGATAACTTGGTTAACATAATCATGAGTTTCTTGATCCCATTCTTTATAAGCATATTTAGTAAGGTCAGGTGAATTAGCTTTTAAAAATGCAAATACTTCTTCACGTGAAGTTTTTTCGTTAATAGGTATAAGTTTACCTTCTGAATTAGGAATCAACAAAGGAATTTTTTTGTCAATAAATTTAGATTGATCATAGTTATTAAAGTCTAATACTTTAGTAATAACTAATGCGAAAGCTTTTCCATCAAACAAATCGAATGCTTCATGTGGTTCGCCGAGAACTGGTTTCTTTTCTGCTTCATATTTTTCAAAGATTTTCTTACCAAATTTCCAAATAAGAAGTTTTCCTTCTTGTTCTTTATTTTGGTCATCTTTGATAACTTGAATTATTGCAGTGTAAACTTGTTTACGACTAAAAATTTCAGCTTTTTTCTGATCATTAACTGAATCAGATTTACGAAGTTTAAAGAAAATGTCTTGTAATGGTGAAGGTTTTCCAACTGAAGAAGGGCAGTCTACCATTCTACCACGATTTGTTACCGGGTCAACTAACCAACATCCCCATTTATTATTATAGGAATGGTTAGGGTCTTGCCACCAAGCTACGAAACGTATTACGGATTTGTAAATACCATTTTGTCCTTTATCGGACGATGGATTGTATTCAGTTGTGTTTTTTGCTCCTTTTTCAGCAGCAATCTCTACATTCGGGTGAAAGAGAGAGTTCATGTCATAAGATTGATCACTCATAGTTTAAAAGATTTTAGTTTAATAGTTTTTAAGAATTAGTAATATTAAGAATTTTAAAGCGCTTTAAGATTAATAAGATTATAGAGTATATATTCACTTCAATAATAAAAGTTTTAACTTTTTTGTTAAAAAGAGGTTAAATGTAAAACAAAAAAGTAGGCTAGAAGTTAATCATAGCCTACTCGATAAAATAATTTATAAAAATTTTTAAAATTGATTATAAAAATCCTTTTTCATGATATTAAGATCAATATCTCCATTATAGCCATCAATACGGCCTTTATCTGCAAATTGCCAGATTTTCCATTCAGCCCACCCTTTAGGAATTTGTGGTAAACTTACTTCTGGATTTGAAAGATATGCGGCAATCCAAAGAGGATTGTTTCCAAAAAGTGGTGAAGTATTTGCTTCGGCAAAACTCTTATATGAATAAAATATTGATGATATTCCATGAGCACTCATTCCAGTAATAAATGTTGAAACGAATCTATTCATATGATCAATTTTTTTATCCCATAATATTTGTGTGGAATATGATTCAAGATCAAGAACTAGCGGTAAATTTGCTTTAGGCAAAGAATTTATATGACTCATTACATTTTCAATTTCTTCTTTTGCATCGGCTTCAGGTTCTGCTACATTTCCTGGTCTTGCAAAATGATAGTATCCAATTTTTACACCATTTTGCTGTGCAGATTGAGCTCTAGCTTTTACATTATAAATATTATCCTCGTGCCCAGTCGTCCCTTCAGTAATTTTAATAAAGGCAAAATCAATTCCTGCAGCTTTTGCTTTAGCCCAATTAATATCCTTTTGATACTTTGAACAATCCAGACCTAAGACACATCCTAAATCTGATAATCTTTTTTTCGATATCGTGCTTGCCATAATGTTTGTTTGTTTTATTTATTCATGTTCCCACCCCTTTATTACATCATTTGAAAAATTAAGAAAGGAAAAAGCTCCTCTATCAACAAATTTTACAATATCTCCATTTGGAGTAGAAATAGCGAATCCTTCTTGATAAATACGTTTCATTTCTCCTGATTTAAGTTCAACGAAAGATTGATAAGGAGCGTAGTTATTAAGTGTTAAAGAAAGATATTCTTTAAATTCACTTAGATCAAAAATTATTCGAATTATTAATGAAATTGCTTTCGTATTATTAGCAATTATCTCCATTACTTTAAGAGCAATATTATCTCCTTTTTCAGCTTTAACAAACATTAGAAACTTT
>Ga0302284_1000223_pt1 | contig 29668 bp, 57 predicted proteins | sample III_Fen_E2_1_FD_198760 | JGI IMG/M metagenome (GOLD analysis project Ga0302284, IMG submission 198760) | Peat permafrost microbial communities from Stordalen Mire near Abisko, Sweden - III_Fen_E2_1 | ecosystem: Environmental > Terrestrial > Soil > Wetlands > Permafrost | place: Sweden: Abisko...
TCTTCTTCGTGTATTTTAATTTCTTTAATTTCTTTAAAGTGCTTTTTTAGTTTTTTAACATATATCCAAACTTTAAAATCTATTGGTATAAAATACCATTTATATCTAGAAATAATTTTTTGATCGTATTGTGCATTTCTCAAAAGTAAAAAGCAATAAGTAGAATTAATATCAATTACAAATTTAGTTTCATTATATAATGGTCCATAATAATTTATATTCCCTGCTGACCATAAATTTAAATCATTTTTTATTGAAACAAAAAACATATCTCTAATTCTGGTTTTATAATTTTCTACTATTTTCATACAATTATTTTAAGGTTTCACAACTTACACTTTAGTATATTAGATTTATTAAAAAAGTTTTTTTATATATAATAAAAAAAAATATAAATATGCTAGTATCATCTAAAGTTTGGTTTATTGATCATTATGTTTCATTTTTATTAAACACAAAAACCACATATCAAAATATAATTATATTTTTAAAAGAAAATAACTTAACATTTCTTGCAACACTTAATTTTGGGACAATTCCTGCTACTTTACATGGTAAAGGTCAAAGTAATAATTTATTAGAATATTTATCAAATAATTATGGTGATGTTAAATTAATTAAAATTTTTTTAATTTATTTTTTAGATAAAATAGTTAAAATAAGTTATTCTACTGGTCAAAAAATTAATTTTATTTTTGGTAATGAAACAAGATGGCAAAACTTGTCTATGTGGGTTCTTCCATATTCTATGACAACAACCACTTAAATCAGAATAAGTTATTGAAATAGTTAAAGTTAATTTAATAATTTTATAATATCTTGAACTGATATTTTTGATTTAAGACAAAAATGGTCATATTCACATTTATCTTTATAATCATCATAATTTTTTCTAGTGTAAATAATTATTTTACTAGTAAATTTTGTTTTAATAAATTTAATAATTTCTACTCCATTTTCATCTGGTAGACCTAAATCGACTATGATATAATCAAATTGATATCTTTTTTGAGTTTTATATAATATTTTATATGCCTCAACGCCATTAATTGCAATTGACGTTTTTATATCAAGTTCTTCTAATTGGAATTTAAATTCTAAATTTAATTTTTTATTATCTTCTATAATCAATACTTTCATATAGTTATATATATTTTTTAAAAATCAAAAAAATTTTATTTTGTAAAAAAATTTATTATATTTGTAGATTAAAAAATTAAATTTTTAAAAATGACAATTTTAGCAAGAGATATAATGATGTTAGCTGATTCATTAGCTATTGAAAAAAATAAAGTTGATGAAGTTAATAAAAAACTTAAATTGTTTCGTGATAAACCAGGCGATTTAGATTTACATACTATGTGTGAATTAGAACATATTCTTGATTCACAACTTTTTGTTATACCACCAACACCAACAAAAAAGCAATTAAGAAAAATGAAGTTGGATAAATTAAATAAAATTTGTAATGAAGATATAATTTGGTCATCTTTTAATTCTGATGAAAATCAATGGTATAATTTAGCATAATGAAAAAAGTTTGGAAATGTGATTATTGTCTTCATACTAATATTTTATTAGATGAGATGAAAATTCATGAAAAAGAATGCTCTTTTAATCCGATATTTAAGAACTGTTGGTCTTGTAAATATCAAAAATATCCTGACTGTGAAATAGAAGTAGAGTGTCATTGGAAATTTGAAGAAGATGGAAATTGTAAAATGTGGAAAACGGATGATGAAAAATTAATAAGAAAATTAAAACTTGATCAATTAAATAAACTAAATAAAAAATGACAACAACTATAGCATTAGCATTATTATTAGTTAGTATTATATGTGTATATTTTATAAATAAATATCGAATATTAAAAAATAAAGTAAATGATTTTAATAAACCCTTATTTTTAAGACAAGGTTATTACAATCGTCATTATACACAAACAAAAATTGATAACTCAGAAGCAACTGACTACGAAGCGGTAATTTTTATTAATGAATTAGATAAATACACTAATGGTGAAAGTAAAATAATTATTGATAGAATTGAAATAGTGCCCGAAAAAGATCACAATTTTAATTATGATAATTCTAAAAAATTTATTTTAAACAACTTTAAAAGTATAATTAAAACCACAGATGTTGTGTGGTTAGAAAGTGATCAAACAATTAAAAATATTCGTAAAAATAAATTAGAACAATTAAATAGGATAATGAAAAAATTATGAATAATTATGTTATACGAGTTTATTTAAATGATGTTTTTATAGGATATGTTAAAGCTTTGCGTTATCATCGTAACAGAAGGTTTCGGTTTGATAGAACCAAAAATATAAATAACGCCACTAAATTTAGTTTAAAATACAATTGTGAAAGTGCAACATTTAAATTAAATAATTTAAGAGACGATTTAATTTATAATAAAAAAACTAGTTTTAGATGTGTTGAACTTACAAATCAAGAACTTAGAAGATCAAAATTAAGTTTTTTAAATATAGTAAAAATAAGAGAAGGAATATTCAAAAATAAAATTATATAAACAAAAAACCTCATTATTTGAGGTTTTTTTGTTTTTAAAATAAAAGTTTTTTATTTTAATATATAAGATAAAAAAAATTAACTTGAATAAATTAATTCCAACAACATGTTTAAATATTAATGATAGAGTTAAATTCAATCTTAAATTAGGAATTTATCAAAATATAATAGTTTTTTTTGAAGATCATGATCTTTTATTTTTATCAAAAATGAATATAGATTTTACTAAAGTTCCATTAATATTGCATGGTAATGGTAATAGTAGTAATCTAAATGAATATTTAAAAAACAATAATTCTAACAGCACATTAATAGTAAAATTTTTATATTATTTTTTATTTAATATAATTGATATTAAATACGAATATGATGATACTATATTTTTTTATTTTGTTAAAAATACACAATGGCAAAAAATAAATTTACAAATTTATTTGCCATCAAAAGTTGTAACAACTACAACAACATATCCACCTGTATGTATAAGTGCTGTAGTTGGATTTGGATGTAATCAACCTGATTCAGATAATTTAGTTTATGCTGGTGTTAGTTTATTTGGACTTGCTGATGTAACATATACAATTTCAATTATACCGAATATAGAATTCAATGATTATTCACCTGAAGGTGCAGATCCAATTATAGTAACTATTCCTTATGGTACTGGTGGTAATGGTAATAACAGAATAGCAAATAGAAATAATCCTGGCGAATCTTGTTCATCAGGAAATTCTGGTTTATTAATGCCATTAAGACTTTGTGCTGTGAATAGTATTAGTATTTCACCATCTGGATATAAATATTCTAATGCAACTATATGCATAACTACAACTACAACAACTGATGAGCCAACAACCACGACTACTGTAGCACCAACAACCACGACTACAACTGTTGAGCCAACAACCACGACTACAACTGCTGAGCCAACAACCACGACTACTGTAGCACCAACAACTACAACAACAACTGTTATCCCAACTACTACCACAACAACTGTTATCCCAACTACTACTACCACAACAACAACTACGACAACAACTGTTGTACCAACAACCACAACTACAACTGTTGTGCCAACAACCACAACTACAACTGTTGTGCCAACAACCACAACTACAACTGTTGTACCAACAACTACGACAACAACTGTTATACCAACAACCACAACTACAACTGTTGTACCAACAACCACAACTACTTCAACTTTTAATCCAATAATAACTCCAACATGTATAAATGTTAGTAATGAAGTTGGTATAGGTTATACTGGTACTTTCACTCCTAATTTAGGTTTTTATAGGAATTACGAAGCCAATAATACACTAGCCTTAGCAGAATATACTGGCAGAATAAGACCAATTCAAACAGCTATAGAATTTGTAGAAACCAATCATAGTTATGTTATTTTAAGAAACGTACCACAAATAGATGATTTATATGTACATCCAGAAAGATTTGGTTTATATAACATTACAACATTAACATACCCAGATGGTAATTTAAGTGGAATAATTTCAGTCACAAACTTAGGATCATATTCCGGCAATATAAATTGTGTTAAGTTTTTTACAACAGTTCAGTCATCAGGTTCTGTTGGTGATAAATATGGAATATATGATATTTATCCAGTTGGAACATGGAGAAATAATAATAAAATAATTCCATTGGGTACTGGTGGTTGGAACAGTACTTATGTAATAAGCTCAGCTGGTATATGGAAAAAACACGATGGTACATATGCCATGATAGCAAATGGCTATAATGATAGTGCATTTCCTTCGGTTAAACAACATTTATTTTATTCTACTTCTATTATTGGACCTTGGGTTGATCAAAACACAACTATTGAAAATTTATTTAACTCAACTTATTTACCTGCTAATTATTATGGTGTTAGTACTGTAATTGGCTGTGTTGATCTAGGCGATGGCACATATGCTGGATCAACAGCATTAATTGATGGCTCTGGTCAAAGACCATATCCATCAATAGTAATGTGGAATGAAGATTTAACAAGAAGAGGTGCATTCAATATAATTACTGATTATACATTTGTAAACACATTCACATCATATACGTCATTAACATTTTACAAAGGTAAATATTATTATTCATTGCAAGATGGTTTATATAATACAGGTAAACGTCAAGTGCTTGTATCTAATTGTTTAGAGGGTACGTACTCGTATCATTCTACGGTATTAGATTTTTCAGATCCACAATTCAATTTTAATGATGGTTTGATGTATCATGGATCGTTTGCGAGTGGTAGGTTATTTACTGTTGCAAACAGGCTTTATTTTGCAAGTTCAGGTGAGAATATGAATAATCCATTGGCTGGTGAGTTTTCAAATCATTGTATATATATTTGGTTATATGATGATAATTCAAATACTTGGAGTCATCTTGTTGGGCCAGTTATTACTGCTTCTCATAGCAACACATTATTCCCACTTAATTGGGGCACTGATCATACTGGGTTTATGGATGGAGTATTTATTGAAGATGATAAATTCTGGTTTACATATACATTATTAACTACTAGGGACACATATGAATTAACAAATGCATATTTCGATCTTTCTATTGTGTTAAAAATATCAGGTACAACTACAACTACAACAACTGTTGTATCATCTGGCACAACTACAACTACAACTGCTGTACCAACAACAACTACAACAACTGCTGTACCAACAACTACAACAACTACAACAATATCAGGATCAACAACTTTAAAAACTGGATTAATATCTGTATGGGAAATGGAGGAAACTGGTGGTACTATTGCATATGATAGTTATGCTAGTAATAATCTTATTATTTCTGGAGCTACATTAAATCAAGTTGGTAAAATTGGAAAAGCTTTTAGTTATGACGGCACAAATTATTTATATTCGTCATCAAGAATTGTGACAGGCTTTCCATATTCGATTTCTGCGTGGATTAAAATTGGTACAACTTCAAATAATTTACTTGAAAGTAATTATTTAATTACACCTGGTAATTATTATGGTGTAGAAGTACAAGCAAGCTCAAATAAATTAGTTGTTAGATATGGTAGTGGAACAGGTAATAATAGTTATGCTAGGACAACATATCAATTAACTGTTGCACTTACTACAGGCAATTGGTATCATGTGGTTGTAACTACAACTGCACATGGTGTATTTACATATTATTTAAATAATGTTGTACAAACTATACCATTTGTTAATGGTACAGCTACCTCTACAAGTTTTGATAGTGGTAATGTTTATATAGGCACAGAAGCATGGCCACCTAATGACACAATTGATCAAGTTGCGATGTGGAACAAAGCTTTAACATCTGGTGAAGCAGCATTACTTTATAATTCAGGTAATGGACGATCATCTTCATCATGGTGATATAAATAAAAAAAAGCCTCAAATTGAGGCTTTTTTTTATTAATACCATTTACCGTTTTTTTGTTGTTTTTTCAAATCAACTAATTGGTAACTCCAACTGTTAGGAAAATCTAATAATCTTAGATTTAACTTTTTTACTTCTTTGTGTATTTCTTTCTTTTTAGCCTCAATCAATATTGATGGGGCTTGGTATCCATTTCTGTGCACCATTTCAACTCTCCAAAGTCGAACGAAATCTATTGTTTTCATCATTAAGAAATGATGAACTATGAAGTATTAATATTGTTGTTTGTCATTAATCTATATATTTTGTTTTTTTAATAAAGTTTTTCTAAATAATAAAAAAATATTTGGTTATTTAGAAAAAGAATATTATATTTGTCACATATAAATTTTTAATTATGAAAACAAAGAATTTTGAATTGACACAGAATGAAAGGGATTTGATTGTATTTTCTTTAAACAACACTTATGTTGATGCAGTTAGCAAATTAACAAGGCGTGATCTTGGTGATTTAGAAAGAAAGTATCTTGAGCAAACTAAAATTCAATCAAAAACTCTTTTAATAAAAATTTCAGGAGAATTGGATTTTTCAGATGATTAAAACTTTAATATATAAATTTATGAGCAGAAGTACAAGAAAAGCAATTATCAAAGACAGACCAAGAAATGGTAAAAAAAGTTCTCTTTATTGGAGAAGTGTTAGAAGTACACAAAATAATGCAATAAAAAGTTGCAGAAATTTTGAAGAACTTGAAATTCCAAATGAAAAAACTATTATTAACGATTATAATTATTGCGATTATATAATTGATCATGAATTTGATCGTTATATTAGTAGATATCAAACAAGAGAAGATAATGAAAAAGATAGAAAAAAATATAGCAGAAAATAAAAAAAGCCTCAAATTGAGGCTTTTTTTATTTTTAATTTATTGTTACTTTTTTATTTTTGTTTTTGTGACAATTGCCTTTTTAACTGTTTTTATACCAGTTTTTGCAATAGCTGTTTCCAATTCAGCTTTTATTGCCAATGCTTTTTCATTAGCAGCTTTAATTTTTGAATTAGCTTCAAGCAAATCACCGTTTTTTTCAAGAGCTTCAACATCAGTTAATGTAGTTTCAACTACAGATAATTCAGTTGAAATGGCGATTAATGCGGCTTTGCCATCTTTACCTTTTGGTGCTTTAGCGAGTAATGCTTTATTAGATTCTACCAATGTACAAACTTCCGTTGATAATTTGGTATTTTCTGCTGTTAGTTCAGCTTTACGAACACCAACTTTGGTCACTGCTTTACCTGCTTCTTCAGTAGTTCCTGCTAACAATGCGTTAACTTCCTTATAACTTGGAAATAACCATTTTGCTTTAACAGCTTCAGCTTTAACTGTTGCTGATTTTAATGAATCAGTTAATGCCTGATAAACTTGTGGAACATAAACATCTGCGCCAGCAGTTTTTGCAGTTTGAATTGCTGCAGTGGTTGTGTCAAATTGGGCTTGAGGAAACTTCGCACAAGAACTAAATAATAGTGCAATACCCATTAATGCAATTAAAAATAATTTTTTCATAATTTTTTTGTTTTTTTTTATACCTAACTTTATAGTAGGCTAAGTTAAAAAGTTTAATTTATTTGAATAATTATTTTTAATTTATTTAAATATACAATCTGTGGCAGATGAAGGATTAAAAGAAGATATAGTTGGCATACATCCAGTACAGAAGGACTGCTAACATTGACATTTACTGTATTTGTGTAAGTTCCACCTGTATTCGTATAAATATGAGTTGTATTGCCATTAAAATTGATGGCCCCGGTGAGAAATATTAATAAATTGCGTCTCAGTTAATTTTGAATTTTGAATTATTTTAAGAAGTATTTCAGATGAAGGATCATTATTAATGATTAATAGTTTTATTTTTCTTATTTCTTTTTTAGTTATTGAAAAATAAATATTATTTTTATTTATACTATAAAAAGTGAAATATTTTTTAATAATTAATTTTTCATAATTTAGAAAAAATTGATATTCATAAACTTTGTTAGTAATCATTGTTTGACTTCTTTATTATCTTTATAAATATCAGTTGATATTTTTTCTTTATTAATTACTTCTTCCTTTTTTTCTTTCTCTTTTTTCAATTTAAGTTCCTCGTGTGCGGCATCAAATGCTTCTTGTAAAGTTAAAGTTTTCATAATTTTTTATAATTTTATTAATTCTGTTGCTGCTTTGAAAAATTCGGTATGACTATTACACATTATTTTTTTTCTTTCTGCAAGGATTGCAAATTTTTCATCGTTAGTATTAACGACTATGTAACCAGAATCTTTGAGCTTTTTTGTCACATTTTTTATTTTTACAGACAATGGTATAAACTCTTTTGGCATAATTTGATTTTTAAATTTTTAATTTATCTTACAAAGATAGTATATTTTCATAAATTAAAAAATTATATTTCAATTTTTCAAAATTGTTTAAATTTTATATTTTTCAGAATTGTGATATATTTCTACATCCATATCAAGGTCTAAAAATTTTTCACCAGATTTTAATTGATCCCAAATGTGAAATAATGCCCAATTTCTAGTTTCCAAATCTTGAAATACTAATGCTGTATCATGAAATCCGACAAGCAAAATTTCAACTCCACCAACTTTTACGTATGATTCATAATTTTCTAAATCGTGAATATTTTCCAAATATTTTACAAACATGGCTTTAAATTTTTAATTATTTTATCATGAACAAAGATATGAATAAAACAAACAATAACCAAATTATTTATAAACATTTTTTAATTTTTTTTTTATAAATTATATTTCTTGTTTATTAAAATTAATTTCATCTCTTTTTCCTTTTCCTCATCAGGTTCAAATTCTGATAATATTTTATTTTTCTGTATCCAAGATCCTACGGATCTATTTATAATATAATCTGGAGTTTTATTATTTGACTCAAAATAAATAAGATAATTATAATTAGTTTTTATTTTATAATAAATATCAAATCCTAATAATTTTGGTTTTATTAAATTTGACGTTATTTTATATATTTTAGGCTGTAATCCAAGGTTATATAGATATTCATAAATTTCATCAATATGCACTTTTACGGTTGGATATAAATAATGCTGAGGATTTACTTTTTCATATGATTTTAGATATTTCATAAATTATATTTATTTGCTGTCCATTCTGTTTCTGTCATAAAATATCCAATATAAAAATATTTTACTTTATTTGGATGCTCCCAATTTGATTTTGGATATTTTAATATTTCATTATTTAATGTTTTAAGACTAACACAAAGTCCTTTTATATCACAAATTATATATTTTTGTCCATATTTAGCAACATAATACTCATCTTTTATATTACAAATTAAAATATCTCCTATTTTTAAATTTGACATTTCTTCTGTTATTTTCTCAAATTTTTTTATATATTTCATAAATTAAATTTTTTTGTATTTTTATACATTTCTGGATCTTTTAAAAAATATAATAATTCATTAAATTTTTTATGATTTAATTCTACATAATATCTATCATTGTAGTCATTACGACAATCAATTTCAAATGGTGTATATGGATGCTCTGGATAATATTTAAAATATTTAATATAAAATTCATTTGCATTTATATTATTAGAGTCTAATAATTCTTTATTTAATTCTAAAAAATCATGTAAAAATGGCTTTATATTTTCTTCTAAATTAGATATTTCAGCTTTCATTTCATTAATCTTTTCAAATTTTTCTTTTGTCCAAGAAATAGAAAAACTTTCATTTATTTTAAATTTTTTAATTTTCATATGTTAAATTTTTTTAAATTTTGTTTTAATGCCCAATCAGAATATGGCTCTCGTATTTTTAGTTCGTCAAATTTATTTTGTGCATCTTTTAATGAATTTGATCTAAATAAAATTTGTTTTAAATTTTTATTATCATCAATATTAATGACTTTTTTACCTAAATGTGTATTTGGAAATTCAATTTCTGTTATAAAATCTAGTATTAAAACATGTAGATACATTTTATTAAGTATATCATGTCCATTATACGAAACATAATGATTAACATGTTCAACATTACCAATTTTACATAAAAATAATATATCACTAGATTCTGGTAAAAAATTTCCAGACACTGATATAAAATTAGTTTCTGTATAAATAAAGATCATATATTGTCCTGATATAAACTTATTTCTAATATCTACAATTTTATTAGATAAATTAACTTTATCTAATTTATTACTTTTATAACTTTCCAAGTATTTCATAAATTATATTTTTCTGTTTGTTTTTTTAATAAATATTCTTTATATTGCTCTGGATATTTATCACGTATATATTCTTCACTATGTTTATAATCATTTAAATTATCAACACCAATATTTAAATCAGCACCTGAATTCATTAATAAATCAATTATTTTTTTATAATTTTTATATACACTAAAATTATATTCATTTTGACTCATTGCTAAAGTGAGAGCAGTACGATTAGTTCTAATACTTGTAATATTAACATCAGCACCCTTATCAATTAATAATTTAACTCCAGAATAAAATCCTTTTGATGCTGCGTTCATTAATGGTGTCTCATAATAATTATTGCAATTTACATTTGCGCCTTGTGCAATTAATTCTCACATTTTATTTAATGATGCATGTTTTCGTGAATAAAACAATAATTTTATATTTAATGTATCTATTTTATTTGCTTCAAATGTTTTAATATATTTCATAAATTATATTTATTTAATAACTTAAAGAATTCAATATCTTCTTGTGTAATTTCTAACTCACCAAGATAAATATATCCTTTATCATCATAGTATTTAGTGCCATTTTGTTGAGATAAATAAGGATCCCAACTATTCCAAAGATTTAAATTTAAATTTGCATCAGGAATATATATATATATTTAAGAATTTTGTCACCATATAATCCATTTGTTATTATATCATTAGTAAGTATATATTTAATCTGTTTATCTGGTAAATTAAGTTTATATAAGCTTGTTTCTAAATATGGACTATCTGTTCTAATTTTCCAATATGTTTGTTGCTTAGCGTAATCAAATGTTTTAATATATTTCATAAATTATATTTATTTGAAATTAAAAATGCGTCTATTTTTTCTTGTTCTTCTGTTGTCAAATTTCTTAAAAATCTTTCGTGTACTTCAATAATACCATCAAATTTTTTAGGATAATCACATATAATATTATATACGTTAGTATCATCTAATAATCCTTGTGCTTTTTTCCGTCTATAATGTATTTTATAAAATGATGGATCTGCATCATGTTTTAACCATTTGACATAATCCCCTATTTTAAATAAATATTTATTATATTTTTCGTATATTTTAATATATTTCATAAATTATATTTATTTACTTGTGCCATATATTCAGGTATAATTCTACTTTTATGATATTCTGATTCTTGTCCATTTTTTAAATTTTCAAGTTTAACATACATATTGCCTAAATCTCCAAAACAATCTAAAGATGTTATAATACATTTATCACCATTATTAAAAAAATCTTGTGCCCTATATTCATCAATAATTATAACTATATCACCAATTTTATAATCTAGATAAATTGAAGCATTATTTTTCATAAGTTATATTTTCTTATTTCTCTTTCTAATTTTATATTTTCTGGTAATTCATGTTTAGACTGAATAATAATTGGATAAAAATATATTCTAGAGTCAAATACATCTTCAGCAACATATCTATTAGCATCAGTCACATTAACAATTAAATCTTTATTTGTAAATTCGTAATTTTTTTTATTAAAATTTCTTTCTTTTTCATCATTAACTAATTCTAAATATAAATTTTCTGCGCTTTCTATGTCATCAAATAATGTTTGATGACTAGCTTCAGGATTATCTATAGCTTCATAAATAACAATCCAAACTTTTTGATTTATAGATTCAAATGTTTTTATATGTTTCATAAATTATATTTTTTTATATTAAATTCCCAATCTGGTATATTTATAGCACCACCAAATTTATAACCATATTTTTCATAATAATAATCTGTCAATTCGCTTTTATATTCATTCCAACCCCATCTAGTTACAATATTAGTTACAGGAGTTGTACCAGTATATCCTATAAAAATATATGCGGATTCTCTATATATTGTTTTTGTTAATAATTCGTTCATAAAATATTCATTACAATTTATTTTCTTTAATGCATCTTTAAATCGTTTATCTGTTGGTAATAACCAATATATTTTATAATATTCCTTATTGTTAAATTTATGTTTTTCTGGCTCAAATAATTCAAATAATCTTAAATATTTCATATGTTAAATTTTTTTAATTTTTCATACATATCTGGATTATTCATATAAGATAATAAATCTTTAAATTCTTTATTAGAAAATGTATAATTTATAGTCTCTTTTCTTTTATATCCTCCATGAGTGTAATATATATTGAATAAATTATCTTCATCTTCTTCGAACCAATATTCGTTTAAATGATAATATTCTTTTTTATCTTCAAATAATTCTAAATGATTCAATTCTAAATAAATTAATATTAGAATACCTAAATCATAATCTTCATCAAACATTTTTTTAATTTTATTCTTAGCCCAAGTTCTTTTTACAGACTCATTAAATTTTTGTATTTTCATATTTGTGATTTTTATTTATAAATTCCTAAATATTTTTTATGTGATTTGAAAAATTCTTTATCTTTGTCATAATATTTTTCAAAATTTTTACTGATAAAAAATCCTATCAAATATTTATCTAATGACTCAATAAAACCTTTTGGTTTTTTAATCATTTTCATAAATTTTAGGTTATGTTCATCATTTTTTTGACCTTCACTAAATCCAGTGATAACAAATTCTTCTCTTTCTCTTTTCATTCTTGAATCTTTATTATACCCATGTCCAATACTATATCCCCAATTATATGGAACTATTTTATATTTAGTTTTTAATTTATTTTGATCAAAAATAAAAATAATATCATTCCATTTTGCACAATAATCTATATCTCTTGATGTTGAAATCCCCCTCATAAAATCCGACTCATCATATCCAGGTTGATCATCTTTTAATCTTTTACCATCATTCCAAACTCTTTGTATAGAATATCCGCCTAATTTATTTTCTTCTAATGCTTTTAATGCACGATCAAATGTTATAGCATGATACAATGGTGCAACTGAAAATTTATTAATTATATTTATAAGTTGTTGATTATTTGTAACATATTCAAATAATTTTATATGTCTCATATGTTAAATTTTTTAGTTTCTTTTCTTATTTCAGAATATTTAATCCAATTTTCTAATTCATCATATTTAAAAAATATATAATATCCACTTATATGATTATAATCATTCTCATCATATCCTTGTAAATAAAAACTAAGTCCTGTTCCTAAATCATTTACATACATCAAGTCTGGATAATCATCCAATGTTGGTGTATCTCCACTCTCTGGTATATAATCTTCATCTTGAGCTAATTCATCATATTTTTCCATAACAAATGGTCTAATATATTTAATAAAAATATCATACTCATTAATAGTACTTTTCATAGATTGAATTGATAAAGTGTTTTCAAATAGTTTTATATGTTTCATATTATAAATTAAATTTTTGTGCATTATTAAGCCAAGGCAATTTATTTATTACTGTTTTCAATAAAAAATAAGTATATTTTATAGGTAAATTATCTATATTTTCAAATGAGTTACTATCATTCCATTTTGGTCTTTTATCAAACATTTTTGTTATTTTTATATAGATATCTATATTATCTTCTATTTTTTTTATTATAGAATTTGATGCGAGTTTTTTAACTTCTTTTTTAATATAATTAGTTACTTCTTTTGATCCACCATAACTATATCTTCTACTATATAAATAATTATCATATAAAAAATATAATAATAAAAATTCTTCAAATAATTCCTCCGGTATATTATGATATTTAGCCCTTGATATAGCTCTATCATATGTCTCTTCATAATTATATCTATCTTTATATTTTTCATAAGATATAAAAAAAGACTCTAATCCTTTTATGGAGTCTTCATTTACTGTTCTATTTTCAAATGTTTTGATATATTTCATAAATTAAATTTTTCATAATTTTTATATTGTTCTATAATATCTATATATTTTTGTCCATACTTTTTAATTTTATTATTAAATCCTACTGTTTTATATATGAAAGAATCATATCCAAAATCTATTAATACTTTTTGTACAATATCATTCTCTAATTGTGTTTGTAATTTCCAATTATTATTTAATATTTTAACATCAGCATTATTTTTTAAAAAATACTTTAAAACATTTTCATCATAAGTTGCTGCATATAATGCACCATTAGAGTTTATATCATATCCTTTTTTAATAAAAAAATTTATTAAATTTATATCATATGTTTCAACAGCTTTTAAAAAAATAGATTCTTTTACATCTTCTACATTAGAAAATTTTTCAAATAATTTTATCATAATATTTATATATATAAAATAAACAAAATATATTTTATAAATGGACGCTAATAATGAAATAATTAATTTAATTCTAACAATGATAGATACTCATAGTGAATATGGTGATACTCTTAATTTTACAAAAACTGATATTGATAATATTATAAAAAAATATAATTTTAAAAATATAGATTGTAATGAACTAGGATGGATAATATTGTGGAAAAATAAATATATTACAGTAGAAGAATTTGCAAAACACATGAATGTTGAATGTATAGATAATAATTTTTATATGATTGTTGACAGTTTTGATAAGGTTTTATCTGATGATTATAAATCAGAAATAAGTGCATTAGATTGGGATGATGATTGGTGGTCTAAGGACTGGAATAGTGATTCGTATTATAATGATAGCTATAAACAGTGGTGGGATGATTATACTGAAGACACGTTAAAGGAAATTATGAAATATTGCTTTAAACATGGATTTGTAATTGAAGATGATGAGATGAATGAAAATAATACTGTATTGAAGAATGGAAAGCTTTATTTCAATGATCAGGAGTTAGTTGATCTGATTGATGAAGACGAATTAGATGATCTAAAAGACGTGTTAAATCAATCAATAAGTAATGCTCAAGATGATGCAGATAGAGATGAAGTTTATAATACAATAAAGGATGCATTTATAAATAAAATTGGGCCATTTGAAAGAAAAATGGTAAGTATAACTGACAAAGAAACAAAGGAAATTAAAGAAATTGAAAAAATCTATATTAGATTAAATTTTGATATGGATGATGTTGAAACATTTTTAAAGAATGAATATAATGAATATGATTTTATTGATGAAAATTATGGTGATCTAATTTATGTTTTAAAAGAAATGGATTTTTTTAATTTTAAAATAAATTACGACAATAGTGGTGGTTTAATTGATGAAGAATATTTAAATGAAATAACAAGAGACCGTTTACATTGGTAAATAAAAAAAGACCTTTTTAAAGGTCTTTTTTTGTACTTGACATAAACCATTTATATCCACCATAAGCAGCAGATGTGAATAGCCAAAGTCCTAAAAGAAGTTCTGCAAATCCTACTCCATCTTTTCCATAAATAAGAGAATAGACAATAAATATTACAATATAATTTACAATAGTAAACCAATTTGTAATAAGCCAAGTTTTAACTTTTTCCCAGATACTAAGAAACCAAGTTTTAATGTTTTGAAACATAATATTTAAATTATTTTTATTTATATATTAAAATTATAAATTATATTTTTGTAATTCATTTTCTAATTTTTGCTTACGAGTTTCTTTTGTAAAATAAGTAATAGGAAAAGCTTCAATAATTTCAGAATTGTCTAATGAACAATACTCTTCATTATACGTATTAAATACTCTAGATATTTTATATCTTATAGGTTTAAGAATATTAAATTTTCCACAGTATTGAGGTTTAGGATAAACGTAATCCCCAGCTTTTAATTTTACATCAGATTTATATTTTTCAAAAATTGTTATCATATATTAAATATTAAATTTATCTATTCCAATCATCCACATATCTTCTTTATATTCTTCTTCAATATCATTATCTAATTCAAAATTATCATATAAATATTTTAGTGCTTCTGCTCTCAGAATATCATTTGATTTATTACTGATATTTTTTTTAATATAAGCAGTTATATATGCTTTTTGAAAATCATATTCATCTGAAATATTAGTATTATTATCCTTTATAAACAATTTAGCTAATAAAAAAACATTTGATTTTTTCTTTTTTAATAATTTTTTTTGCAAATATACATCTCTACATATTTCTTCTTCAACCTTTTCTCTTTTATCAGTATCATTTTTCCAATCATCTATAATTTTAGAATCTTCAACATAATATCTAAGTATATCATATATTTGTGTGCCGTGATCTAAAATCCAATTTGAGCCATATATATCTTTTATAACATCTTCAGCATCACAGCCATCATATCTGTTATTTACAATATATTTAATAAATTCTTCATTCTCATCATCATCTTCAATTATATCTTTTAATTGATCTTCTGTTAATTTATCTAACATATCAGAATCATAATATTCTTGCTCATCATCGTCTATATTATTATAAAGTTTAATTATTTTTTCTTCTTTATTATCAGTCATATTATTTTTTAAATAATCTATATAATCATATTCACCAAAATTATCTATTGAGCATGAATCTATTTCATCTTCAATTAAATCTTTAATATATTCATCATCATCAACATGTCTCCATATATAGTTAGGCCAAAGTTCTATTATTTCTCGGACACTCATAAGAAAATTATTGTCAAAATATTTCTCAATAAAATTATCAGAAAATTGAATAGATAATTTATTCTCAATATTTTCAAATAATTTAAATTTTTTTATCATAAGTTATATTTATATTGTGCTATTATTTTCCACATATAAGGTTCATATTCATCTGCAATTTTATCATTTACTTCAAAATTATCATGAAGAAATTCTAAAGCATTTTCTATTAGAGTTGTTTTATTTTCTTTATCAGATTCTTCATCATCTATAGTTTTATATTTTTCTTCATCTTCTTCGTCTTCATCTTCTTCTATGCCATCTTTTAAATATTTATTTATATATGCTTTTTGAAAATCATATTCATCTCCTATATTTTTTCCGTTATTTTCATTCCATAAATCAATTAAAGCAGTTACATTATCTGGATCGTTTTTAATTAAATATCTTTGTAACACTTTTGAATATGCAATATCACCTTCAACTATTTCTTTTTTATAACTATAATCTTCATTATCTATATAATCTTTCTTTAATTTATCATCATCTATATAATTTGAAATCATTTTATATAATTTTGAACTATCTATTGATACAAAACTACCATATTTATAATTACCATAAGAACCATCCTTTTCTGATAAACCATTAAATTCATCAAAAATATCTTTACCATCTTGACCAGAATACCAATTTTCTATAATCCACACTGTACATTCATATTCTTCATTACTATCTTCTATTACTTCACGTAATTCATATTTATCTAATTCATCTAACATATATTCATTATACTCAGTGTCTTTTTCAGATTCTTCGTCATCCTCATCATAGTTATTATTGTTATAAATTTCTAGTATTTTATTTTTTTTATCATCATCTATTTTTTTCTTAATATATGATTTAAGGTCATAATCATCAAATTCTTCAAATTCGTAACTATCAATATAATCTTTAACCCAATCTTCTTTATATTTATCACTATCAAAAAAATACATAATATTTTGATGTGATGACATTTCTATAACATCTTCTATTCCTGGCTTGTGATGTTTTTTATAATATTCTTCAATATAATTGCTATCAAATTGATCAATCAAATCTGACTCTATTGAGCTTTCTGTTAAAAGTTTAAATGCTTTAAAATTTTTAATCATATATTATATATTAAATTTATTAAATATTTTTTATAGTCATCTATATTTTTTAAATAAATAGTTTTTCTCCATCTTTTTTGATAATAATAATTCCATTTCTTTGTCATATAATCTATACTTACCGCAATTTTACCTTCATTACTTAATTCAAATGGAGTTTCCATTAATGCAAATGTTTCAGAATATGGCATTTTAATTTCTTCATTTAATTGATCTCTAAAAAATTTATTACCATTATTCGCCCAATGTAATGAGAATTTAGTATCATCATTAAATATAAATCTATATAATTCACCATCCCTTTTATATTTTTCAAAATTATGTGGAGATTCTAACATTGCTGTACACCATTTAGTGTTATACCCATATTTACAAGATCCATTTAATGTTAATGGTACTATAACTTTTACATTATCATCTTTATATATAATTTCATAATCTATACCTTCTTTTATATTTTTTAACTTTGAAAAATATTTTTCTTTTGCAATATCTAATGCAACTAAGTAATCTTCATAACTTTTATAATTTAAAATATTCTTATCTTCAAAATATGGTTTATAAAGTAACCAGCTTTTTAATCTTTGCCCAAAAAAATACTGATCTTCTTCTGTAGTATTATATTTTAATTTATAATATTTATTATACCATTTTGTGAACGCTATTGTTGTTCTTTCTTCTAATGATTCGAATATTTTAAAATTAGTTATCATACTATTATATATTAAAAATAAAAATTAATATATAATCTTGTATGAAAAAATTTAGTAATCTTATTAACCCTATAAATGAAACAGAAATGGCATTTTCTGATATTGATTTTTCTAAAATCCAGCCATATGGTGAAAATCCAAATTTGAAAGAATTGTCATTAACAGAAATTGGAAAACAAGGCAAACTATCTGAATATATAGATCAAGGTAATATTATTAGATTTGGAGTATTAAAAGCTCTTTATCAAGATGCGATTGAATATAAAAAGAAAAGGGAATATCAGAAAGGAATTGCAAAATTTGTAATGCGAGCAATTCCTCTTGCTATGGCACCAATATTTTTTCCAATATGGCTTGTATCACAAATTTTAGGAACCACAAGAGCAGTTAATAAAGTTATAATTCCAGCATTAAATATGGAACCTAAAACATATGATTCTTTTTTGAAAAATTTAGTCACAAAAACTATGAATTTAGCTGAAGGTGATATAAAACCATTTTTAGGTAATGATTGGTATTATGATGTTTTTTATGTTCATGATGGATTAACAAAAATGGTCAGGCAAGAATATATTTATCAATTCACTCTTTTTATAACAGAAGAAATTCAAAAGAAAGATGATAATTTAGTAGTTCCACATTATTGGCTAGATACAGAATTTAGAAAATGGCTAAATGAGAAATTTGATATTGATTTACCAATTGGTAAGGTAATGATTCGACACAAAAATAAAGATTAAATATTATATTTTTTAGCATCTAATATAAATTGCATATCTTCTTTATTTTTAGACCAATATCCATTAAGTATATCTTCCATAAAAATATTACGACAGCCATCAGGGTCTTCACGTAATTGAAAATGATATTTTATAAAACCACAAGTATTAAAATCAATATTATATTTTATTAAAAATCCATGTATAGACCTACTATGATCAATAATTTGACCAATATTATTATTTAAAAAACCATATGGCGTTCTATTATTTGATTCAATCCGTTGGTATTCTGGCATCTTTACAATTACATAATCACCAATTTCTGGTGAGACAATATTAATATTTTCAATATTTTGTGATTCGTTAAATTTATATATTTTCATATTTTCACAAATTATATTTTTTAGCATCTCTTCTCATATCAACACCATATTTTAATTTTATTGGTATATTATAAAAAAATGTATCATCATCATAATATACTTCACAATTATTTTCTAGCCAGTTTATAGCTTCAGTTATATCCTTCAAATATTTTAAATTTAACTATCATAAATTATATTTAATAATATTTATTTTTGCTTCTGTTTGTTCAATTTCATCTTGTGTTAATTCCCTATTTATTTCAAAATCATCTACCCAGAATGTTTTTAATTCACCAGTTCTTTTTGAAAATGTTTCTATTTCATAATCATTTTGTGGCATTTCATAATCATCGTCATTATGTTTATTATAATGTGTTTTAGCTGAATTTTTATCAATAATTTTAACATAAGGGTATATATTCCAAAGTTTTTCTGGATCTTGATCTAAAAGAATCCAAGTACCTATTTCAAAATTATCACCTTCTTTTTCAAACAATTTAAACTTAATTATCATAGATTATATTTTTTTATACTATGTTGCAAAACATATTCTTCTTCTGATATAAATCTATATTCAAAAAATGCTTCATTTGGAATTTCTTTTAATTTATAAACAAATGTTGTCCATTGTGTTTTTGGTATAACACTCTCAATTTCATATCGTACATCTTTTTCAAGAAACATTGAATTCATAGTATTATCAGAATAGACAAAATCACCAACTTTAAATTGCGGTATAGTACTTACAGATTCAAATGTTTTTAAATATTTCATATATTATATTTATTTACAATTATATAGTGTTCTAAATCTTTTTTATTTTCAGACCAATATTTTATTTCTGATCTTTCCATTGATCTACAATTTACCAGTTCACCGCCATGCCTAAAAAAATGTGAAATTTCTTCTGGTACATTTTCATATTGTATAATATAATTGAAATTAGTATTAATATCAAAATTAACATATTGACCAATATTATTAGATTCAAAATTTTCCATTTTAATATCATTGTTATTTTTACTGTGTTCTTTACAAATAACATAATATCCTATTTGAAGTTCATCTTTCTCTATTTCTTCAAATAATTTTAAATATTTCATATATTATATTTATTTAATATTTTTTCTGTTTTATATTGTTCTATTTCTTCTAGTGCTGCTTTTCTTATAGTTTTTCGTTCAAATTTCATCGTAATATATTTTTCATTATTTATAATATAAATAAAACGATCATCTTCACTATTATAAAATGCTTCATTATATATTTTATCATCAATAAAATATCTAACGCCATACCTAATCTCTTTTTCAATATTTATTTTACCTATAAATTCGCCTATATTATTATTAATATAATTTTGCCATACTATATCGTTATCATACAAAAAATTGGCAATAACAAAATCTCCAATTTGAAGGTCATCTTTCTCTATTTCTTCAAATAATTTTAAATACTTCATAACGTTGAAGTGTTTTTTAATTTTGCTATTGCTCTTTGAATTATATCAATAGTTAAATCTTTTATTTTTGGTAAATTAAAATCACCTGTTGAATTTTGATTCCAAGGTTGTTCTGGTTTAATACATACTTTACTTAATGGTTTAGAATCAATTACTTTTGGCGCATCATCAACCATTATATCTACATATTTCCATTTATCTTTTGCCATATCAACAAAAATTATATCATCAAATTTAAATCCATATTTATTCAACCATTCCTCAGCTTTTTCTTTTGCTTCTGGTGTAATCTGGTTTGTTACTATATTAAGTGTGTGACCGTGTGTTTTAATAAAGTCATAGATATTATTGATAGTATTTACTGCATCTGGAAAAGGCTGTGCCAAATTAAAAGTTTCAGCTTTTTTTGCTTTCATCCATTTATTAGAATCAGCGCCATCATAATTCATTTTTTGATACCAAAACCAATCAGTTGTATCAAGGTTAATTTCATTGTTCGGAAAAGTTCTTTTAAATAGTGTGTTGTAAGCCTCAGTAAAATTACTGATAGTGCCATCAATATCAATTCCTATTGTGACGTTATTTGTAAATGTTTCGTATAATTTTAAATGTTTCATAAGTTGTATTTATTTGTAATTATATAGTGTTCTAAATCTTTTTTATTTGGTGACCAATATCTTATTTCATCTAATGACATCTTTCGACAATTTGAATAACCATATGTAGATCCATGTTCAAAATATTCAAAATTAGGCACATTTTCATATTGTATAAGATAAGGAAATGTATCAAGTTTTATATCTTTAATATATTGGCCAATATTACTATTTTCAAAATCTAATATTTTTTTAAATGAATAATCATTCTCGTTATGAAATAGAAAACTTTCATCACAAATAACATAATCACCAATTTGAGGACCAATTTTATATATTTCTTCAAATAATTTTAAATGTTTCATAAGTTATATTTATTTGCATTAATTTCATAAGGTTCAGCCAATCTTATTTGATTATATTTGATCCAAGCAGATTTATCATTTAATTCATTGTAGATACAATATGGATACATATTATCGGTTTTATCTACGTTTCTAATTTTATATAAATTATTAATAACAAAGTCTTCGTTCATTGTAGTATAACTATCATAAAGTAAAATAACATTATCATCTTTTTTAAAATAAAGATTTTCGTATAATTTTAAATGTTTCATATCATATATATAAATTATAACTTTGAAAAGTTTTTTTAATATATAAGAAAAAAAAAATGAAAGGAGACAATAAAATGAAAAGTAAATTAAAAAAAGATTGTTATCACTGTCTTCACATTAGACCAAATAAAAATAATCGCTGTGTAATAAAACAAATTGTGATTCAAGAACCCCACACATTTTGTTGCGACAGTTTTTTAATGGATACTTATGTGATACAAGATGAGAAAAGCTTAGATGAACCCTATGAACAGAAAAACCTCTTTTTAGAGGTTTTTTGTTTTTCGCCCCAATGTGTCATTTATATTTTGTATCCCAATGTGACATCATATCATTTATAGCCTTTCTATTTCCAAGAAAATCGCCAGCATTTTCACCAAATATCATATGATCATACCAATCACACATTTTACACATATGATCTATTACAATATCATCTATTTTATTTCTACTATATTCTTCATCTGTTAGATGAAATTTATTTCTAATATCTTTTCTTATTTCAGTTAATAAATCATATTCTATTGCCCCGCCAGTACATAAATTTGTATAAGCGTCTTCTGCAGATTCATAATCCCAAGTAGATTCATCATCTGGATCACCATTACCAACTATATCATCTTCATCAATATAATTATCAAGATTATCTATAAATTGAGTTTGCCACCATGAACTAGGATATTCTGTTAATATAAATTCTTTTATTTCAGTTAGCAAGTCATTATTTATGACATCAAATTTTCCTTCAGCTTCTAGTATTTTTTTGACATTTTCAACAATACTATTTTCATTTAAAAATTCATTAAAGTTTTTCATAAATTATATTTTTTTATTGAATAATTTGGTTCTAAATAATCATTTAACCAAATATTTTTAAATTTTCCATCAATCACAGTTTCAAAGAAATATTCTTTATGCTCATCATGATACATAATGTCATATCCAAGTAAAGTTAAAAGTTCTTTTATTCCTTCTGTTGGTGTCACACTTTCATTTAAAAAATATTGTTCGAAATTTTTCATAAATTATATTTTTTTATATTTATATATTCTTTAACATATTCAATACCCATTTTTAAAAATTCTTTTAATGTTATTGTGTTTAAATCATTTAGTAACATTGTTGAATTCATAAAATTTACAGTTTCAAATCTAATAGAATGCCTTTCTTTTCCACCATTACCCCAACTTTCATATAAGTCAATATTCCATACTGGATTTTTATATCTATCAGATAATAAATATAAACATATATGATCTTCCATATTGAAATATTTTCCAAATTCTTGAATTGCTGCTATTTTTTCTTCTTTTGTGCTATTCCAAGCATTAATTGAAAATTTAAAATTTATTGGTATTAATGGTTCTAATCTATTAAATTTGCTAATACTATGCATTTCATTTAAAAATTCATAAAAATTTTTCATAAATTATATTTTCCTATTATTTCATTTTCACGTATTAAAATGCTTCTAAATAATAATATTTTGCCAACAGTATTTAGTTCTTTATATGATTTACCAACAAACCATTTTGCGCCTTCATAATCCATATTATCAAAATATTTTAATAATATTGGCCATAATTTTTTCTTAATACCATTTTCAATTATTTCTTCTTTGTTACAAATATTTTGATATTCATTTGAACTTATTTTATCATGAATATCTTTATAATTATCTACATTAATATTATCTTTGTCATTTTGTAATATTCTAAGCAAATTTAATTCAGTATCAATATCTATTGATTTTGGTAAATTTCCATTAAATTTTTTTATCTTCATTAGTTTATTTTATTAATTAGTCCATATGAACTATTAACTTGCTATTATATTTTTTTTCACCTTTTACAACAAGTGCGACATGATTATTTTTTGTTTTGTTATTATCATCAACATCATGCCATCTTTTTTCAAATTCATCAAAACTTAAATATGTTCTTGTTACTGATGATGGATCTTCAAAAAATATACAATTATCATTATACCCAACTGCAACACAATTATGTACTATAAACCCTTCTGCTATATAAGTATTATCATTTTCTACTTCTAAATTATATACATATCCATCATAATCATAATTTTTTATAGAACTTATTCTAGTTATTTTATTATCATTATAATATACTGAATGTGCATTTTTATTATGTTCTGCGATCCAACTAAAATCAAATCCTTCTGATGTATTACAATATTTCTTAACTATTAATTGATGTTTTTTTGGTTTTCTATAACTTACACTAAATGAAATTTGTAATTTTTCTAAAATTATTTTTAAACTGTATGCTAATTTAATACTAGCGGTCATTATTGATTTTCTATATGAATGATTTAATGATATTCTATCTGAGCCGTCAGTTAAATACCATCCTTCAACAAAATTAATAAGTTTCTCATTTGGTAATGATAATACTATATTATTTATTTCTTTATTACTTGGTCCGCCACAATATTTGAAAAAATATTTAGCCATTTCTGTGCTATAATATATTAATTGCACACAATCATTATTTTTAGGATAATAATAATGTGTATCTAATCCAAATTCAACATACATTAAATTTTTAATTTTTTCTATGACATTTGTTTCTTTTATTCCAATAATAAATCTAACACCTTTGAAATTACTATCTTTATCATTTCTATGCAAATTACCGTCACCTGTATATAACCCTAATAATAATGCTCTATTAAAATTAATATCATCACAATCTATAGTCGGATATTTTATTCCAAATAATAAATTGTCTTTAGATAAATTTTTTGCTGGTATAAAGTCTGCTGAAAATAATGGATTTTTTTGTTTTAAAAGTTGAGTTTTTTTGCTTTTGTAAATTTTTGAAAAATATGGATGCTCTGGTGTTGATACTAGAGGTTTTATCATTCCATTAGCTTTAATTTCTAATACATCACCTTTATATTTTCTTTTGCCAGTACTAATAACTTTATTTAATTTTCCAGTATGTGTTAAAACCATATCACCAATTTGTATATCTTTAATTTCTCTATATCCAGTATCAGTTAAAACAGATGTATTAGGTAAAAAACAATAATGCCCATCACTATAATCTTTTATCCAATCTAAATTTCCAACAGAATAATCACGCCATGCTTGCATTAAAATAATTGGTGGAATTTTATTATCTATTAATTTTTTTATTTCTTTAAGACTAGAATTTCTAAGAACTTCAGCATCTAATGCAAAATATTTAAAAACCTCAATCATTTTTGATAATTTTGTACCATGTTCGATTATAGTTGTTTTTTTAGTATCTAATAATTTGATTAATTCATCTTCTCTTTTTTCAATACCGTAATATATAAGAACTTGCTGCACGGCGGTCACTCCACAGTCGAAATTTGTTACCTGGCGGAGTTCTGGAAAATCTAATTTTACAATTGGTTTTAATTTAAATTGTTCCTGTTCAAATATAAAGTTTTTATAGTTTTTCATTTTTAAATATAATTTTTTAAATCTTCTATTTCTTCTTGTATTTTTTTTGATAAATGAGGATATAATTTTTTATACTCAACTAATCTATCTATAACTGATATTAAAATTTCATCTTCATCTTCACCAAACTCTTCAGTTGCATCATCCCAAGCGTGTTCTATAAGTTCTTGAATTTCTGAATTTTCTTTTTCCAAAATATCTAAGTTTCGTATTGAGCCATCTATATCTGAATCACTTTCACTACCAATATATACATCTTTATCAGAAAAATCTTGAATATAACTACTTAAAGGATCTTCTTCAATAGTCTCACAGATATCATATAAGGATGAGCCATAATTACTTTGCATTAAATTATTATTATATATGTCTTTTTCAAATTGAATAATTAGATTATATAAATCATCTGTTGAAAATTTTTTATAAAAAATTTTATTTAGTTTAGATTTAAAATCTAAGTTGTTTGAAATAAGATTTTTATGATAAAAATGCTCTTCATGTATTTTTAATATTTTTATAAAAATTAAATACAAATCAATTAATTGATTTGTATTTAATTTTTCAGTTATAAAATCTTTAAATGTTATTTTCATATTCTATATATAAAAAACTTTAATTTTTTATTTTTATATATAAAGTAAAATAAAAATATATTATGAAAAAAATAATGAGTTTTGATAATTTCAAATTAAAAAATATAAAAGAAGGATTAGATGATGGTATTGAAGAAATTGTACCAGAAGGTTTACCAGGGTTACCTGAAAATGAAAATGATGCAATTGAAGAAATAAAAGAATTTTTAAATAATGAGCCTGATGATGACCAATTTGATGCAATTCTTGAACTAACTCGTGATACTTTAACAGAAATGGAGCAAATGGGTTTTGTTGAAGATAATTTTACTGACGAATTAGATGATAAATATGGTGACGATTGGTCATCTTGGATAATAGAGGTAATTGAATTGCCAGATTTTCCAGAAGAAGGATTAAACAATATTATGGAAATTATTAATAATATTTCTGCTGAAGATCTTGATCTTGATCTTGATGATGATCTTGATGAAGATGATCTTGACGATGAACAACTCTGATATAGATAAGAAAATGATTACATTTTTAACTGAAGAGCTTATTCAGTTATTAAAAAGATAAATATATAGATGCATTATCTACAAAAATAAAAATAAAAAATGAAATATCTAAAAAAATTTAATCAAATAAACGAATTGAGTATATTATCGGCTAAACCAAAAGTTGCGTTTACTAAGCAAACAATGAAATTGAATGTTGATTGGAGAACGGCAAAAGATTTTGAAATATATTATAAATATAGATGGATGTCTGATTATCGTATATCAAATGATGAAAATGGATGTAATTTTCCAAATGGTTATGATTCTCAATTAGCAGACACAACTAAATTAAATTATCTTAGTAAAAATGATATAAATAGTCTGTATAAATATGCTAATGAAGAAGGTGGTAGTCCTAAACCAGCATTTATTGTAAAAAAAGACACAAAAATTAATATTATTGTAGAAGAATATCAATTAATAATTGAAATTTTAGATGGCATTTATGCTGGTAAAAAATTTAGCGCACAATTAGTTGATTTTAGAACTTGCGTAGTTGGTGAAGCTAAAGATGAAAATTTAGTTGTTTCAAAATATAAAATTTTCTTAAACGGCAAACCATTAAAAGCAAAATATTATCAAAATATGGGTAGAATTAAACTTGCATTACTTAATGCTTTTGGTTTTCAAAAAAATGATGACGAAGAAGAAGTTGTTCCATATTATATCTCTGATTGCAATTCAACTACTTTGAGTAAAAATGATTGTAAAAATGTTCAAATTATGCGATATGATAATAACTCAAAAAATGGAATTCCAGTAGATTTTAATGTATTAGAATATTATAATGATTATTTAATTAAAAAAGATATTAAAAAAGATATAAAAAAATATAATTTGTAAAAAATGATTACGTTTTTAACTCGTAAATATAAAGATGATCTTGATTGATCTTGATGATCTAAATTTTAATAAATAAAAAAAGGAGATTAAAAATCTCCTTTTTTTATTTCTGCCTTTTTATATTTTTAAACTTTACAAGTAATTGTAAGTTTTGCGCCTGCATCAACTGTTAATTTATTAGCAAGTATATCACCAGTAAATTTTGATGTTTCTTTTAAAATAATTAATTCTGTTGCTACAATAGATCCATTCACTTCACCTGAAATTTCAGCATTTTGACACTCTATTTTTCCATTAATAAATCCTGTTGTTCCAATTACAAGTTTACCTGTACACTTAACATCACCATTTAATGATCCATCAATTCTGAAATCTCCATTAGTTATCATATCACCTTTTACTTCAGTTCCAGCACTTAGCATATTAACTGATGGTGAAACTAATTCCCGATTACCTAACATATATTTAATTCTTTTTTTAACTGTCATTTTCCGTATAATTTATGTTCTATTATATAATCATATACATCTTTATCAAGATAGTTTATGATTTCAGATGAATATTGTATGTAATTACTTTGTACTGTTGCAGTATTTCTGTAATCTGAAAAAAAGTTCCTAATTTTAGTAGAAGAAATTTCCTGAATTTTAGTTTCTCTATTTAAGAAAATATGTGGTTGTTTTAAGTACCAATCCACATTAGGATCTCTCACTATACCTTTTCTTGGGACAACAACAAATTGTGCAAGTCTTTCAAGGTCTTGATAATTAACCCATTTATCAAATGTGTTTGCATTATCTAAACCAATAATCATAGCAAATTGATATTTTTCAGTTAATTCTTTTTCTTCTTTCAATCTCTTGAAAAAATAATAAGTTTCACCTTTAAGATTATTTTTAATCTCATAATCAAAAACTTTTATCCTGGAATCTTTTTTAGCTGCAAGTTCACACATTTTCAATCTATGTTCTGGGCTTGCCATTTCTTTATACATATGATTATTTGCTGGCATCAGCCATACTTCATCAAATTCACCAGATGCATTTAATACAAATTGTGCTAATTGAATATGCCCATTATGAATTGGATTGAATGCGCCACCAAGAATTGCAACTTTGGTTTTACGACCTAATGTTTTATATTGATCTGCTCTTCTTTCAATTTTTTTAAGAGTGTTCAAAACTAAATCTTCTGCACTCCAGTCACTTTCAGAACAAAGTTGCATTAATGACGCTATTAAATCTCCAGCTTCTTCCTTAAGATTATTGACATCTTGGCATCTATTTAATTCAAAAAATTCTCTTTGAATATCTTTAAGCCTTTCAGTTTGAGGAGTATATCCAAAATATTCTCTGAATGTACTATCAACTTGTTTTTGTAAATCTTTTGATTCCATAATTAATATTTTTATTTGTATAAAGATAAGCAATTAATTTAAATATTATACTTCTTCTGATGTTGCTTCCCTAAAATTATCAGTATGGTACATACCTTCAATTCTTTCTGTTCTAAAATTATATATTACACAATGTCCTGGCGCATTTGGAATTTCGCCAATAAATATAAAGGAATTATTTCCAAATTTTTCTTTATAAAATTGGTCATATTGTTCAGATGTGCAAGATTTTTTATCAAATACAACAAGTGCCAGTTTTCTTATTTTTTTCTTTTTCATATTTTTATTTATGTGATTTTTAATGATTTTAAATATTCTTTCATTTATTTTTAAATGAAAACCATAAATATAATAAAATACAAATAAGATATAAAAATCCAAATATATTTTTGTACACATTTCGTTCTTCTCTACCTAAACCAAAAGAATAATCAACAACAAACCAAGTCAATACATTAAATAT
>Ga0302284_1000228_pt1 | contig 29141 bp, 14 predicted proteins | sample III_Fen_E2_1_FD_198760 | JGI IMG/M metagenome (GOLD analysis project Ga0302284, IMG submission 198760) | Peat permafrost microbial communities from Stordalen Mire near Abisko, Sweden - III_Fen_E2_1 | ecosystem: Environmental > Terrestrial > Soil > Wetlands > Permafrost | place: Sweden: Abisko...
ACTATTTTCATATAAAATAACACTAAAAACCGATTTAATTTCAAACAGGATAAGCTTCTACCAGATTTGGGCTGATATTAAAGGGAAAAGTGAAAATAAATGGAAGTAATTAAGGGAAAAAGAGTCAACTTCATAAGCCAAAGATGTTCCTTAAGCAAGGTGATAGAGTCGGATCAGAATCGATGCTGTTTAAGAAGGCAAACGTATTTAGTTTAACTGCAGAAAGTGAGAGAGTTACTCTGTTCTTTGTTGATAAAATATCCTTTCAAAAATACTTACGTCCTATTGAAGAAGATAGATTTATGAACTAGATGACTTTTCTAAAATCCACTTAGCTATTTCGCCACATCAGCGACTAGTCAGTGTTGACAATGCTGCTTTACAATTCTCTTAAGCTCAACTTTGAAGCTGGAGAAATTGTTTATAATTAAGACTCTCAGAGTTATGCCATATATATTGTATTAGGAGGAAAATTTTAAGTAAATTATTTTTGTATTTCTATGAATACGCAATTATTTGCTGCTGTTTTGTAGGTAAGCAAGAACTTAGGTGAGTAATTCGATGGCTTGAATGATAGCCTAATGTCGTGTGAAGCGAATGATCAAGATAACTTTTCCATGGCAAATAAACATCATTCCATATCTAGTGATGCAGGATTCAACGTTTCTACTAACATTAAGGTAGATTGTTATTATTTCTTGTAAAATCTAATCATTCTATTAAGATTAGAACAGCTGAATAAGGCGATGTCTTTGGTGAAGAAGAAATTATTGAGAAAATACCAAGAACCTGCAGTGTGATATGCACTTAAGATTTAAGCTCCCTATTAGTTATTCGACCTATTTTATTTTCGCCCTGCATTTTTCGCTTTGAAGCAGTTAAACAGTAACTAATAGAATTAGCGAGTCAACGCTCAAATGAAATCAGAGAAAAAGAATAATAAAAGAGAAATAGCTACTAAAGCCTTGGCAATCGAAGTAGAAAATCAAGTGCTTGTTCTCCAAAGTCATCCTAAAATTCTCCTAAAAATACTGAGGCCAAAACTAGTAAATTTGCAAAAGCTATTATGCAGATAAAGTCAAATCCAGGAGAAGATTGTCAAAACAGATCTCCATTTTCTTCTTTCTTGTATCCTTCTTAATCTCCTAAACAATTATCAGACAAGACTGAATAAGATCCTGGGAGAATAAGTATTAATATGCAAGATAATATCTACGAAAGTTCATATTCCCTCAAGAGTTAAATTGATTCTACACAGTAGGCCTCTCCATTTTCATTTTCATAGACAATAGATCAAAGTCCAACATCACGAAATAATGCATTTCTCCTCCAAAAATAATAATACTTAATTAAAAGTCCTCCAAATTCTCAACTTTCTGAATGCAGCAAAGAAGCGGAATAATAATTAGATTGGGAAAACTAGAATGGTATGGCATAAAACTAACTTTAGGAGAGTAGTTTTCCCCCTAAAAATTCAAAATAAAGTAGATAAAATGATGATAGCCAATATTTAAGTAGAAATACTAGCTAAAAACAAGAACAGCAAAATAGTTGTGGTGCTTTAAAGCACTTTTTTATCAGACAATAAGTTGATAAGAAAGATAAGAAATCCTCCACGACAAAACATCGAAATGGCTTCAATAGTCAAGAATCTAATATTTAGAAAGAGTTTCAGGTACAAAATAAGCCAATCAACCCCATTCCTGCATTCAAGAGATTTGCTTTTCCAGATTCCTTTAGTTAAACATAAAAAGATTTCCCCTTCGAATCTTCTTCCTCTTTTCAAGATAGCAGTCAAATAATCAAAAAGGGAAACACTCTACCCAAGGTATTGCTAGGAGAACAAGGATAGTATTAATTTTCTTTTTAGAGAGAACCCTGGCTATTTCAAGAGAAATTAAGCGACAAAAATAGATTTCAAGGAGATAAAATGATATTATTTAGTTCAAATAAGAATCATCTGCCTTTAAACAACGTGAATGTCAAACTTAGAAAGGCGATGCACTTAAACTCTTCAAAAAATATTAATAATAGTCAAGTCGATAGTATTTTTGAGTAAAAGGTTTCAATAAGCCCTGCAATTCTCCTTCCGCACTGCTAATCACTCTCTAGCCCAATAAGCAAGATTTACTCAACAGAACTAAACCTTAAAAACCTTCATTCACTCAAGAAAACTCTTTTTATTGATAAGCCTCTTCCAATAGAAACAATTCTGCAGAACAAAAACAGCAAAACATATTATTAGCCTGATCGAATTTCAAATTTAGCTCTTTTAAAATGAAAAAATAATCATAAAAAGTATCTTATGGACTTAGTTTTTATTATTATTTGTTTCCTATTCTTAGTAAAACTAATTGATTTATTAAATAAAAGAGATTTCAAAGTAGATTTAAGAGAGCCGTAGTTGAATATTCACATCAAAGAAGATTAATTAAGCAGAAGAGAGGGCTGTAGAAGTTCATGAAAAAAGTACATGGATATTTGTATCCATTGAAGAAGTTTAAAAGACTAAGTAATCATAGGCAAATTAGAAAGCTCATTCAAAGTAGAAAATATATTCAAACCAAATACATCAAGAAAATGAAGCTTTGTGATTAGTTTTAAATATGTTAGCTTACTAGCAATCTTTATTTTTTAAGGATAACTGTAGCGTAAATTTGAAAATATGCATTGCCATTATTTAGCATTCAAAGGTCATTGTGGAGGAGCTGTACTTTAGAAATCAATTTTCCAACAGGCACTTGAATGACTCCTTTATCAACCAATAAGGTGAATGGAAGTTATCGGAGGGCTTGCGTTATTTTCTCCTTTAATGCAGGAATTTAAGACTAGATAAGTACAGTGAGGTAAGAGTTATTGTAGAACTTGCTTGGGATAAAGGAGCTAAAGAGTCCAGCTTCTATGGATACTTTCTCCAGAGATATTGATAAATCTGTGCATTTTTAGAGATCCTTTGAAAGGCTAACGATTAGCTACAGATTTGAAACGTGTAATTCTGGATTGAAATAGCCATCATTAATTTCCACAGCAATATTAGGACTTGGAAGTAATATCGTGAGTTCGTAATAATCTTCTGTCACAACATAATCTACAATATTACGAATGTTGTTTATCGTTGCTCCAGTAGCTCTAAATGAGGAAATAGAAGTCTTAAAGGGAAGAGATTCAAGTTCTGTAAGCTGTATGCTTGATAATTCGAGCCCAATGTTCTCAATTATTGCCTTGAGAAGCTATCCTAACTCAGCATTGGATAGAATAAGAAATAAGCTAAAGATAAGAATTGATTTGAGTTTCATCTGCAAGGAAAGGTTTTTAATTTTGATTTAAAAAGAATTGATCAAAAAATTAGGTCAGAAGTTAAAGATTGTTTTGAATTAGATGTTTAATTAATAATAAAATATTGAGAAATCAATCAAAGCAATTTGTTAAATGCATAAGCTAACACGTAATCAAACAAAGAATCAAACCTTTTAAAAAGAAGGAATATTATCTTGATTAACTTTAGTAATACCTCCGTTTGTTTGTTTTTTTGCTGGAACAAAAGTATGAACAGGTGCCTATTGCATATTGGCATTGCTATTGAGATTAATCTGGGAATTAATCACCTATTCAATACTTTAATGAATATTCTGATTGTTATTATTAATAATATTATTTGTTAATATGATAGTCCCTCCTTCTTAGCCGTTCATGTAGATATTCACTACGTTGTTGTTAGCATATGTAACAAATTAATGCTACTCTAAGTTCTTTTTCCCTACACCTCGCTGTGGTGCTTGTTAAGATGGCTAAGAACCTTAAGTATGAAGAGACATCATTCCTCGCTTAGTCTCTAGTAATTAGCTTTAAGATTACTGCAATTAAGGTTGAGAGGCAATATTCAAGTTAGGAATTGCAGATTAAGCAGAATAATTAATGGGTTGATTAGCTGCATTGAGAGCTTGATCAGATACCAATGCTTGATTATGTGAGCTGTTTTGATGAGAATAATCCGTTTCACTTTTAGTGTATTTGTGAAGAATCTTTTTTGGATTAGAATTGTTAGGCATGCCAACAGAAAATTGAGAATTCACATTCGTAATGAACTATTGAGGCTGCAACTATTAATGAGAGGCTGATTGTTGGAGAGGATGCTGTCCGTATCCTTAATTCATCTATTTATTTTATCTTGAAAAAAGCAGGAATTAAATAATTAGGAACATAATTAATTCTATTATTCTATTTACAATGGCTGCGTTTAAATTGAAGAGACTGACGAAACAGGTGGATAAATAGATGTTGTCGAGCCCATAGAATTCAAGCGAGAGTGCTTGAATTTATCAATCATTTTAATTGAAGAACTTTATTACTAGCCATTCTCAATGTGAGTAAATGTCTGGCCTCCTCCATACTACTACAGTTAGCTATCTGTCAAGACTGTAAAAGAGTACTACTTGTGTCCTGGTATCGGACTAATTCCACTTGATCCTTCAGTTAAGCTATTTTTAACAACTGTTACTTGGTTTTTTCTAGCTGTTTCAAGGTTAGAAAATGAACTAGTTGTATTTTTAAGAGTGTCAGTACTATTTTTGTTTGTTTATTGCTTAGGCTACATTATTTTGTTAGAGTTATTTATTTCCTGCGCTCTTTGAATATTTTAAATAGTTTAGATCTATCCATTTGGCGAAGAAAACCTTGAAGTACTTCCTGAAGAAAGGAGATTCGTTGAAGAAGAGGAGGTAATAGAAGAACTCTTAAATTGTTTGCTGTTTCTCCTATTCAAGCTTTCTCTTTCTGTCAACACTTATTTTAAAGTTGAAGAGCTTTGTGAATTAGTATCTTAGATTCTATTTTCTTGTTTCACGAGCCTTTAAATTCTTGGAGATATCTCTTTAGAGCTCTAGATTTAGATTTATTGAGTATTTGATGTGATTCTTTAAGTAGTGGCACCTTTCTGGAGTACTTATTCATCTCTCTTTTTGAAGGAATAAAAATTAAATTAACAATTTTGTAATAAAATTCAGTATTTACATGTAAAGAAGCAGCCTCTGTTCTTCGCTAAACTTCTTTGTAAAACTGCCTAAGTTCTCCAAGATTCTCTTATTTGTTGGATGGTAACGATTTCTTTGATGAAAGTTAGTTGCTTAATTTCCTAACAGGAGCAGTGTCTCCTTAAGTATTAAAGATATTTAACTAAGTAGTTATTTCGGGATTAATATTTTGCTGTGAAGAAGAGATTTGAAACATTTTCAATTCAGGAATCTCACTCATACTCCCTTTATTTTCTTTCGTCCTTCTTGTCTTTCTCATTAAGGTTTCTGTAGTTCTTTGTTCAGAATTGTTCGCATTATTCTAATTTCCAACTTGACTTAGTTTAATATTAGAAGGAATGCTCTAGGAAAGTACAGCAGTAGAAAAGGTAGTTTTTGATTTAGAAGCATGTAAGGCATTTCCTGATTGCTTTTGAGGGCTGGCATCGAAAATCACTCTGCTTTCAAGTGTTGGTGAGCGGATTTAATTTGAAATAGGTAGCAGACTAGTTTGGCTTTTTGCACCATCAGATTGTGCTGATAGTTTATTCTAAAGCTTTATTGGACTCATCGCTTCATCGCTTAGGAGGCTTCCTTAAGAAGATAGATGGTTAAAAAGGGATTCTTTTTTCCCTTAATTAGTTTTCAAGACAGATTATCGATCTGTGAGTCGGAAAGTATCTTATTACAGAGGAAAAGGATCTCCTCTCGATTGATGAAGAGAAGCCTTAAAATCAATGTTATTGTCTTTTCTGGTAACAATTGGCTCATAAGTTTTCAATATTTTTTCATTATTTTTGTCATAAGTTATTTTAACAGTAGATTTAGGAAATTCCTCTTTTTCTCTACTTGTGAGAGTGGATTGTTGAGAACTTAGCTTTGATTGCAAGGGTCTATCCGTATTTGGAGCAGTCAAGGTTGAATAAGGGTTAAATTTATTTTCTGTTTTTTCATGAGAAGAAAGTTTCCTTTTTGCAACTGTGACCTCTTCTTTAGACTATCTTTATTACAGATGTAGTTTAAATTGCAAGTTTAGATTTTCCTATGATTTTCTATTAATTTCTGGGAAATCTAGTTTGCGATTAGCATCAGCCATATTTTTATCAGAAGCAATATTTCTTCGATGCTAAGATGAACCCAGATTAGTTGCCCTCTTTGTTGGTGAATTAGACTGAGAAGGTTGTGGATTTTCATTGCTACTTGTATGCATATTAATCTTAGTATTTGGAATCATAATGGGAGAAGATTCTTCAGTTAATTTATTATCTTTAATATTTTTAATTACTAGAGGAGATTTTATGGCTTAAAAGGATTAATTATGGGAATTTAATTTTGTAGCTTCTACTGAAACAGTCATTTTTAAAGTATGCTGGCTTCTAAGTGATTCTTTTGCTGCAACAGTATTCGTACCTTCCTTAGCCATTGGGTTAGAATTTTCTTTTGTCTCTTTTGGACTCCCGAGAGCCTCATTTATTGGTATTTTTTTGAATACCATTTAAGAATCTGTTATTTTATCAAGAGGGGACAAATCTTTTGCCACAAGTGGTGTTACTACAGGAGAAGGAACCTGTGAAAGTCTTACATTTGATCCTAATTAATTTATATTAAAAGGAGGCAACGTATTTTATGCAACCTATGAGTTCTGCTTATGAATACCCAGAGCTATCATTTCCTGATTCATTTGATGTATTTGCAAGGCTTTGTCATCGTTTTGTAATTTCTATTAATTAATATTCTATGCTGTTACAATTTGTTTTGGTATGAGTTCAAGACTATTTCTTGCAGAAGAAAACATTTGGCTACCTGATGTTTTCTTAGCGAACATATTTGAATCTTTTTATGATATCAATATTTTTTGTTCAGGTTATTCATAGTTATTCTAAATAACTGTTCTAGAGCTGATCAAAGAGGCTTATTAATATTATTCTCCTTACTTGAATTAAGCAAGTTTATCATTTTAACCAAAGAAATCAGGTTTAGGATTTGAAGATTAGCTAGGATAAGAATTTTGTTTCTAAAGGTGTCTCAAAAAGCTGCTTAGATTTCCTATTGTTTAGGAGGCTTCATTTTCAAAGAAATAGCTTTACGTGTTTTGCGTAGAATTGAGTAGAATATCATTTAATCGAGAGTTCAAATCTTAAAGGGTGTTACTTTAAAAGGATTTCAACTCCATTTCAGTATCATCAAAAGATGGAAGAACTCTCTAGCTCAGCTCAAACGATTAAAAATGTTCTTCCTTATCCTCATTTGAATTTTACTACTGGCGTTTTTTTTCAGAAGTTTATGGAACTGGAGGTTCTTTAGAAGGTGGAGGTGTGTCCTTCTTCCCCTCTTTTTCCTTCAACATCTTCGTGATTTGAATGTAATAGATTCTTCTTTTTTTATCATGATATTTATTGAGCGTAGTAGTAATTGGTAGCATAAACATTCTAGCAATGTCACTATGAAATTTATAATAGTCAGTCAGTCTGCGTATCTTGCCATCATACTCACGAAAGGCATAGAATCTGTTCAGGTACTCATCTTCTTCATCAAATGCAGCAGTGTCTTTAACTCGAATAACGACTTGGGTCCTTTGGTTGCTTATTAGTTCATTGATATCCTTGGAATAGTAGTAATTCTAAGAAGCACTATACTTTGAAAACAAAGCCCTTCCAACCATAATGCTGAAGGGCTGATTTTAGCGAAAATTTTAGCAAAATACACAAGGAGATGCTCCAGAGTTTAATAATATCTAACTAATCTTTTTTTTCTCTTGCCCCATTGGCCTTTGTCTTTGCTAAGTTAGCAATTTCGCCGAACCAGAAGCTGCCTCATATCCGCGTGGTTAGATATTTAATGGTTTAGATTACCTGCGAGATTGTATGGTTAATACTTAAGAATTGCTCATTGCTTTTTCTCCCCTTTTATGATTAAATGCAGTTGTTGAAATAAGCGTTTTATCCTTTGGAAAACGTAAAATGTCTTGCAAGAATTATCAGTTGAGTATTGCTTGGCAATGGTATTTGACTTCAAATCTTGATTCTGTGTTTACTTTAATTAATATCCTTTGTTAATCTCAAAAATCAGCTAGCATCGATATTATTACAAAATCTAAGGAATTGGTCATTTATGCTCCAGGAATGTTATCAAAATTATTGCCACTACTATCACTGAGCTGTGAGTGACTGGGAGAAATCTAATTCAGCGAGTGGTGGTAGTGGAGATAATTATTTATGATTATTTTATCTGAGTAGTAACTCTCAATCACATTTTGTGAGGTTCGTAACAGAAATATTACCTTCCCCCTCTTGATTTCTTCCTTTGAAATCACTCAAACAATGAAAGTTCTAAATTTGCATTTATTCAGCAAATAATCAAGATTAATAATGTTCTGTTCATTACAATTTTTTCTTGATTATTCCTCATTTAACTGATTCAAGTTATTTAAGGAGCATTTCCTTTTATGGATTAATAGTTGTACTTATTAGAATGCTATTTTTTCTTTATTTAAATCACTTTGTTAAAAAGAAAAATAAATCATTTTTTTAGCAAATTAATTAAGTCAAAATATTTTACAATCTAAATTTCACTCTATTAGATCATGATTAACATTTCAACAATCTAAAGATGTGTAGGCATACTTTTTGTCTGAGAATTTGAAATATTTATACTTGTTTTCTCTGATTTTTATCCAAATCATGGCAAGAAATATTGAATTTAATTTATTGAAAAGAATATTTATTAAAAAGAAAAGTGAACGAAACATAAGTTCAATTTCAAACTAATAAGAGTTGAGTAGTTCAAGCAAAGACTCTCTATCAATTGAGATCATTGATTAAATAGAAGAGTCTAAAGTTGAAATACAGACTAGTCCTGAGATGTTTTCGAAGAACAACTCATCTTCTGATCAGAATAAGAGCAAAAGTAAGAAATCAGATAGATATTTCAAATTCATTTTCATTGAACATTTTTTGAAGGTGATAACGGTTAAGTATCAGCTTTCAGCATCTTAGAAGGGAACAGAAAATCGAAGAAAAGCCATTTATGATAGAGGAATTAAAACAGAATGATGATGATCTTTCAGAAACAGCTAATACCTCGAAAAGATAGATAATAGATGCGATTGATGAAGTTGATATGAAGAAATAAATTATTTCAGACACAAACTAGGATAAGCTAAAAAACGAAAACTGTCAATAAGCCAACTCAAACTTTGTTGAAGGAGAAACTAGAGAAAAAAGTTAGGCTAAGAAAGCAGAAATTAATTCAATAAATGAGAATAGATAAACATTTGTAAGATAATATTGTATTTTAACCAGAGTAAAAAGAAGCTTAAATTCTAAAAAATAATTCTGAAGATAGACTTACTCAAGAAAATAAAAATAATGAACTTAGTTCTTTGAACAAATTAGTAGAAAAAGAAAGGAACAAATTGCTTTAAATTATTCATAGGAAGACAATTAAGCAATAGAACAGTTTCAAGATCATGAAGGTGGGCAAGCATTATTGAAATAAATTAATGGCAAATAAAAGGACAATAACTTAAATAACCATTCATTAGAAACATAGTTAGTTACTGACTAATCACCATTAGTATTACAAAACTAAACAATAAAAACTTAGGAAAAACTAAATTCATTACCTGATAATATCGCTCTAAAGGAAATCGAAGCTGATAAAAAATAAATGGAAGAGACAACAAGTTAAGAATAAAGGACTGACTCTTATTAGTTTATCTTAGATGTCTAAAAAAAGAAGCTGGAATTTTAACAGTAAATGGAAGAGTTGAATAGGAAATATAAAATTAACTTTAGGAAGATTGTAGATATGAAGCAAGAGAGTCTCTCAGAAAATTACTTGGCTTGCCTGGTGGCAATCAGGATGAACTACAAATATGTTGACACTAAAGATTAATAAGTGTTCACTATGCTTCATCACGCTGTTCTCGGAAATGAGAGGGAACTAGTTTTGTTCTTACTTAATAATGGAGCTGATGTCAATTCTTTAGACGCGCAGCAGCGCACTCCTTTGATGATGGCCGCACATGGATGATCGTTGTTGCCTGCTGGCAATGTAAATTAGCAGAAGGGACCTACAGATGACCAACTGAATGAAGAATCTCAAACAGAGATTAGTGGAAGTATCTTATTGATAATGAAGCAATTGACAGACAAAATCAGTTGAAATTAGAGCAAGAGCGTTAGATTCCTGCTTTATGAAGAACATAATGGCAAACGGTCTTCTTATGAAAGACTATTATCTCGAATCAACTCCAAACACTTAGATAGAGTTCTTGAGAATGCTTACTTCTAAGCTACGAGAAATGCTTCTGAAGATTTAAACTAAACTATGATTTCTGAAGCAGCTAGCTATGGTGAAGAAACTTCGTTAGGAGTCTAATGAAGAGGAAATTCAACTTCAAATTTAACTTTTATTCATCAAATTGTAATCCTGTTTGAGAACAACTGCTTTACAAGCCTTGGAGAGGTTGATTTTAAGAGACTTTGCGAAGTTTGTCTGAAAAATAAAGCTGAAAAAATGAAGCACTGCAAAAAGTGTAACACTTGCGTTGCCTACTATTCCTTCCATTAAACACTCTTCAACGTCTGCATATGTTCTTAGAATTACTTCTTCTATTTCATTCATCTACTTTCAATGTGGTTATCCCTCTTTTCCTTCTTTATTAAAAAATACATTCAGTTCTCCTAGTACCTGACTTCGTGGTCAATCTTTAGACCAATAGAGCTTGCTTACATAATTTTCTAGAGGATTGGACTGATTCATTTCTTTGTTTTTGTTGTCACTGCAATTATTATTTTTGTTTACTGTTCTCTTGACTGTGCTCTTGAACTCTTTGCTATTTTTGAAGATAAAACTCGAGATGAAATTCTGAATCCCTTCGACTATCCTTACAATTATGAAGTCACATCAGACAAGAAAGGGTATTTGCTACAAATCCCCAAAATAAGAACCAATGGAATGATGGAGTACTTAAAAGAAACATGAACAACATTCTGTATTTGGAGTTTTCTACATCTCAGATCATAGAAGTGATAATGTGCATGCCAAAATAAAGTTCTGATAGAACATGTAATTTATTTTGTTTGAAAATGAAAGAATCTTTTTGAGTAGCTTGATTTATTTCTAGAGTTAATATTACAAAAAATTAGTGACAATATAAAGTCTACAATTTCATTAGTTTAACTCTCTTTCAAACTCTGATAATAATAGCTAATTTAGTTTTTTGATTTCATCACCTCCTTTGGATGCGGCTTGATAAATATCGCTGAAATTAAATGTCTCAAACTAACTATTAAAGGTTCTCTATTTAATGGCAAAATTCAAAAGAAGGAAAAGACCCTTTGCATTATCAGAGGAATCAATCTTAAATTTAGAATTAAATTTCTTTTTAAATTCAGCCAGAGTTTATTGAATAAGTTTGTATGTGCTGTCAATTTCTAAAAAGGTTTGAGGGATCGTTTCTGTGCGAACTGAATTGGAGCCTACTGCTATTTTATTCCGTTTCTCTTCTTCTTCCAAGAATCTCTTAATTTAATCGATAGAAATACTATTAAAAAGTTATTCTTCTGTGTGCTCTTTCCAATTTTCCAATAGCTCTTTCAATAGTTCTTCTCTCAACTTTGACCATGATTGCTATTTCTTTTCAAGAAGAGTTTTTGTATCTTTGCATCTTTGAGATATTTTATAATTTTTAAATGCTATTTTCAGCTTTATCAGGCTTTCAGGGATTTGAGTGCAAGATTCTTTAAGTGTGAATTCAATATAACCGAATGACAAATTGATTAGTCTCACAAAGAGCAGCACAAAATAGTCAATGTGAAGAATTTAATCCATTCCAGAAAAGTTTTATACGAATTAGTTTAAAACTAGTAGTGCGAATATCGTAGAGTTTATGGCAAAAAGAAAGTACTTATCGATGAGTTCCTGATTCAGAAAAGCCTACAAATAATAATAATATTAATAAACAACATATTTACTTAACAGCATTAATTTGTGTTACTTTGCTTTGAGGGGAAAACTTTTGAATAGGAATCTTCTCAAAAGAAGGATCATCGAATTTAATCAATTCTTTCACATAGTTATTTAGTATTTTTTGCATTCTACTAAGGTCACGAGTAATAGTATTCTTTGTTGAGAGGAATTTATTTTATTCAAAAACAGGATGTTTTTTTAATTAATCCAGATCGAGCCTCTTTTCTGGATCATAGACTATCATATTAATAATCAAATCTTGTAATTATGCATTGACTTCTTTAGTTTAGCCTAATAAGGTTCGAGGTGGAAATGGAATTGCTTCCTTTTAATTTGATTAAAGAAGATTGTAAAAATCAGTTAGTTATGGCCAAGTGATTGGATTCTTTGGAGACTATCCGTAAAGGCAAAAGTAAATAATGCAACCAATACTGTAAATATCAAACTTGTAGTTGCACTTTTCATTCTATTTCGAAATCTCAGGAGGCGAGTATTAGGGTGTACCTTTGAAAAATATGATAAGCAAAATGAATTTGTGAAATTAAACAACCTATGCAAGAAAATTCAATTGTATTGTGATTTTCAAGAATCCGAGTGTGCCCAAAATCTGTTATTTTAGGAAGTCCATCTTAAATGACAATATTGTCTGGTTTTAGGTCTCTGTGAATGATATTCTTTTGATAGAGAGATTATTAGTAACCATCGATTATAAATCTCGCATATTTGATCACTTCATCTTCTGTAAAGTTTCCTTTCTATTTGACTACATCTCTTAAACTTCCATCATTACATTTTTCCATGACAAAGTAATAGTAATCATCGATTTGTTCATGGTATAGCAACTCTACAACATACAGTCCTTTAATCTGCATCCAAGCCTCTATTTCATTTGCTTTGACATCACTAGATTTTACAACCTTTGTTGCAAGTTTATTCTTTGGATTTTGTAAATCCTCTGTTTCATAAACCTGACCAAAAGTACCCTTCCCAATTCTTTTTAAAAGTAGAACTTTATACCTTCGATTTAACAGTACTTTTGATTCTTCCATTTTTATTATCCTCTTTTTCAAGCTTTTTTTATCTCTTTTTTAACTTGAAATTAATTGGGAGCAGTAATTAATAGTTGATTAACTTTGATTGAGTTTTTGAGAAAAGAAAAAAAGTATATGTATGCCAAAATGAACCCACTTATTGTCTCAGATAATAATCATGAATTTCTTATCAATCTTAAAAGGATATTTAACTTTCATTACTCTTCATTATCTGTTCAATCACCAGCAATTAATTGGTTCTTTTTTTTGTTTCATTAATAATAATGTATTCTCTTTTTGAATTTAACATGAAATGGAAATTTTAGAATATTAAGTTTAAAAGTAACAATTTTTCTTCAAAATATCTAACATAAAGACTCTTGATTTTTCGAGAAACAAAAAACACTCTTTAACTTAACAAATTGGAAAGGAATATTTGCAATTCCATGCGAACAAAACTTAATTGAGTAGTTGGGATCTACAAAACATAGAAAGAATTGATCAAGCCTTTTGTTCTTAGAAGCATTCTCAGTTTTATTGATTGAATACCTAATAAGTTTATCTATTTACCAGCTCATACTATAATTTCCTTATTCATCTCCTATGTCATCACAATTTCTGTAAAGAAGGGGGCAGCGAGGTTATTATTACCATAAATTTTGATCATTTAATTCAGTGAGTAAAAAGGGATATTCTGTATATCTGTTTCTGATGTTTTAAATCCTAGGAATATTTTAGCCTTTTTCTTTGAAACTTTTTTATTCTGCTTTGTCAGGAATGTCGGAGGAGAAACTGCTTAAGAAATTCTCAGGAAAATAAAGTTTATCGCAAAATGGTAAAGTGCAATTTGTAATTTGGTACTTCAATTTTGATTCATTTTTTATTTATTAAGGTGAAATATTTGCAGAAAAACTGAAGTAAACTTCGTGTGTCTCTAAATCTTCATACAACACTTCAAGCTCGGGTATGTTGGATGAAGGAAAGTCAAAATGAGAAAGAAGGAAAAGCTTTGAGCATTCTTCATTTCTTGGTTCAGTTGATAAGTCAATTTTGTAGCACCTAAAAATATACTTGTTAGAGAAAATCCCAAAGAGTAGGAAAATGATATTCAAATAAAACTCCTTCTTATTTTTATTTATGGATGAATTAAGTAAGGCGTTAGGATCTTCTTAGGAAAGAATAAAAAAAAGCTAAGCATCAATGGATTCCGCATATTTGTTTAGATAATAGATCATTTTCATTTGTTCGATATTTCGCAAACTTTTTTATCTTTACAGATATTGTTAGCACGAATTGCAGTTAGTTCCTAGTAACATTTTCTAAATCGCAATTATTGAAGTTTATAGCTTGAATTTATTAATTTTTTAATTACGTTGCTGTCCTCCTTGTCTCTCATTTAAGTTGGAAATTCTTAATACTTATTCTAGATAATTGACTTCTTTCTCACAAAAACTGTCGCTTCCTTATTAATGTTATTATCTCTCAGACCTTGCTTGAAAATCTGTAAAGTTTGAGAAAGTATTTTCTAAACTAAGACCATTTTTACTTGAATCTGAGCAGTTTTGCTAAAAGAAAAAAGATCCAAGAGGGTCTTATTTCTCGAAATGAATTTATAAGAAGCTTAAATTAACATCGAAAATGTTTATCCATGTTTCATTTGTTTGCGATGCTTATTGTCTGAAGAATCTAGAATTTGTGTTTATTTCTACCCTCAGATAGCAAAAGTACTCCCCATTTTCAAGTCTTAATCGTTAGTTACCAGCTGCCTATTAAGTACTTTCTTTATCATTAAATACTGGTATTTCAAAGTTCATAATTCCCTTCGGATTCTGCCTTGGTTCTCGCTCAATTCCCATAACTAGTAAAAAAAATATAAATAAAACTATCATTACAACAAAATGAAATTACAGTAAGTGTTGTTTGAATTTAGATCTACTCCGAATACTTAAAGAACTAAATTATCATTATCCTGAAGTGATTAAAGAAGAGAGAGTGCAGCTTCTTAAACAACAGCAATATTTACTATTTTTTCATATCCCCATTTTTTTTAAGGGCTGTTTTCATTTTGAAATTTGAGAGAGAAGTATCTTCTTCCAGGAAATAATGCTATTTCATTTAAATCGTATGAGTTTTGGTCATGTTCAATATCTAGCCATAGTCTGTATTTTTTGTCGTTAATTTTTTGAAGACAGTAGCACTAAAAAGAGGTAATTGTTACTCCATTTTCAAGGAGAGTTTCGCGTACCTATTATTAAAAGATACACTGATTAATTTCATTTTCCATAATATATTTGACCGGATCCTCGTCTTACATGTTCTCAAATATTACTTCTATCGAACTACAAGTTAATAAGCTGCTTTAAAACATGGTACTGAGAAAAATACTCGATAATTATCTTATCTCATTATAAACATCTTCGAGGTTCTATCTACCTTGTAAAAGTAGATAAATTCCTATATTTAGTAGAGCTTGATCTAAAAATGAGATATCCTATATTTCGTTCTTAAGTTACTCACTTTATTCTCTAAGTTCGTTGTCAATGTTAGTTGCATATTAATTCTCTCCATATTTTATTTGATAAATATCTATCAGCGATCTCTTTATGGTCGCATAAAGTCTCTTTTCTGTAGCGATTGCAGAGTTTTAATTGATAAAGATACTTTTGATGTCGTCTGCAGTTAAAATTGCATTCTCTTCAAAGTTGTCATTGACTGAAAAGAGCTTTATGCTTTGAGAATTTTCTCTATTCATCATCAATTTTTTTAGTTTTGCCAAAGTTTTATCAATATTTTGTTTCTTTTATTGATAAAATAGCCTTATCTTTAAGAAATACCAAAGCTAATTCTTTTACTTCAATACCACATATATGAGAACAAAAAATATTAAAATCTCAAAATAATTAGATCATTTCAATAGAGATAAACTAATATTGGTTAAAATGAGATGAAAATAATTTATTCTTAAATATCCATTTCAGAATAATTAGCATAACAGCTACTTTTTTAGACCTTCAGCAATTTATTGAAGATTATCTATTTCTTAGAGGATTTTACTGAAAAACAGAGACAAACTCTTCATGGATTAAGATCAGTCTAATAAAGCAGAGGAGGGAAAGAAAATATTTAAATAAAGTGAGATTGGAGTAGGAAATAATAATTAAAACTTCAAACCACTCTATTATGCTGATAAACAAAGGAAGGAGCGCGCTATATATTGAAGAGAAAAAGCGCTAATAAACGAAATACAAAACAAAACAAAAAAAACAAAAAATAAGAGCATAAGAAAAAAGGAAAAGAGATTGAGGCCCATGAAAAGTGATAACACCTTTACTGAACATCCAGGATAAATGAAATCAGAGAAAGGACTTCTCACAACCAACCTATCTGAGATCCCTTCTAAATAGTCATAATAAAAACCATTGACTTTAAAGCCTGATGAGATAAGATAAGAAGTATCACACTTTGAAAATATTTCTAAAATTCCGCCATCAGTTTAATAACAACTATAAACGAATAATGGAAAGTCTGAAAATCAAGAAAATGAGCTAGAGGCGCAAAATCATTCTGAATTTAAACTCCAAAAAGAAAAACAAGATGTGCCAATGAATCCAAATCCCTCTTAGAAACTCATCGAACAAAATGATTTCTTAAAGCTTTAATAGCTCATCGGATCTATTCAAAGTAAATACAATGTTGGATACGGAGATCTTCTTAAAATCGCTTTGAAAGATCCATCGATCTTTAATAATCCCTCAAACTCTCAAGATTCTGGTAATGCCCTTTTACAAAACTCTCCCTTCTAAGGAGTGAATGAAACAGCATCTCAGCAAGCAGATAACTTAATCTCTTTGCTTGCTAATGCAGCATCTTCTTAACCTTCGCTGCTAGCGCAACCAAAACCCCATGTAAAAATTAATATCCTCTAAAACACTCCTCATTCAATTTATTAATAAACGGTCTTTAATCAATTTATTATTATGATTTATTATCATTTAAGGACTTCTCTCACTTTTGTTAGCTAATATCTTTCTCATCAATTACTTTTTTACTCTCCCTGTTTTATTCTTTCAAGATTACCTTTCTCTTCATTAATAGCAGTTTTCTGCAATCAAGGCTTGGCTTTTCTTTTCTTTTAACACTCCTTTTAAACAAATTGAAACTCTTTGCATGTCATTCATAATTCTAACCTTATTTTCTTAGGACACCAGCAAAGAATTAAGTATCTCTTCTTTAAATGAGGAACCGAGAAAGAAGATACACTTAGATAGCAAACTTTCTGATGAAACATCCTAAGAAGTCAACTAAGGATTTGATTCTTTGAAAGTAGTAAACACAAAAAAAGCAATGAAAGCTAATAATAAAGTGCAGCTAAAACTCGAGGGAGGAGTTGATTCTTAAGATCAAGAAGAAGAACAAGATGAAGGAGAGGATGATTTAATGGAGGATGAGGAAGATGAAAATGAAGATGAAATGGATTAAGATGATGATTCTATAGAAGGTTCGTCAAGAAAATAAGACAGTAGATCTGAAGCAATTCAAGGCGAAGAAAGGAAGATAAAGCATCGTAAGCTCAAAAGTATTAATTCCCTCTCAAATACAACAAAGAGGTGGTGGACAAAAGAAGAAGACGAACTTCTAAAGTAACTTGTAAAAGAACATGGAGCAAAAAACTGGAAAAAAATAGCCAGCTATTTCAAGGAGCGTTCAGATGTCTAATGCCTTCATCGCTGGCAGAAAGTTTTAAACCCCTCCCTTGTTAAGGGACCCTGGACTAAAGAAGAAGATGAAATAGTAACAAAACTAGTATTAGATCATGGACCAAAGAACTGGAGCTCGATCGCCAAACATTTACCTGGTCGTATAGGAAAACAATGCAGAGAAAGGTAGAAAGAAAAAGTTAAGCTCTTCAATAAAAATTATTATTTAACACAGGTGGCACAATCATCTCAATCCTCATATCAAAAAGGACAGGTGGACAGAGGAAGAAGACTAAGCTATTATCGAGGCTCATAAAAGGTATTTTTATTTCTTGATTTAAAGTTTTTGAGGTATCAATTTATGTTTGAAGAAAAAGATATCCTTCCAATTAATTTTAATTTTTGTTTTGGCGCAATTAAATACGGTTTGATTTCCATCCCCTCCCCCATTCAGCTTATTGAATTTTAATTTTTATTTCTAAGTACGTGCATCAATCTTTCAAAGTGAAATTTACAAATAATATTTAATGATTTTTGACCCAACATTCCTTAACTAATTATTTGTTATTAAAATAGGCTTGGAAATAGATGGGCTTTGATTGCTAAGTATCTTCCTGGACGAACCGATAATGCAATTAAAAATCACTGGAATTCAACCATTAAGAGAAAGCTAAAAATGTAAAAACGTGAAGAGGATCTTGAACCACCCCGCAAAAAAAACATAAATGTTAAAGAAATTGATGAATAATTATCAAATATGCCATCAGTTAACCTTATTAAAAATGAGGCTTATATGCAAGCATTTAATCTCCAGAATAGCGCAGATGCTGTTACAGCAGCTCGTATAAATCGTTTGAATTTTGAACTAAATTTTTGTGATCTAAAATCTGAAAAACATGGGGATGAAGAAGATTAACATCAGGAAACTTATGAAGAGGAGCAATCTTCAAATCTCAATGAAAAAGAAATTGGCTAGAAAGGTTCTCTTAATGCAATAAAAGAGGAAGACCTCGAAGGAGATGTTCTGACAATAAAAAAAACATTGTTAAAGCGAGAATATTCAATGAAAAACAGCAGAAAAAGAGATAAAGTGGAATTTATTACACCCGAAAAAAAATCTGGGGCAAATTTCAGAGACACAACAGTGAATATCAATAATCGTAAATTTGATTTAAATTTCAGCAGAATAATTAATTATTTGAAATGTTTGCAGAAACCAAGAATAATTTGATGGAACAAAGAGCAAGAGATTCTATTATTACAGAAGCCGAGTTCGTGACTCCAGTGAAAAATCTATCTTTTTCAACTCCACGAAGCCAATTAAATGCTAATAAAGATAAATCTTCCCTTAAATCTGCTTCCTCATAAAAAGGTATTTATTTTTTTTCTATTACCGGTTTGATTAACTTTTTTTCAATCACTTTCAGATTCTTTCATCCTCCATCCAAGCAAAAAAAGTCTCAATATTGTTTTTCCTAATTTCACTCTGAGTGACATTCTTCGAATCGAGGACTCGACTTCACTGATGAAAATACTTCTAAATCAAGCTTAAGTAAATGAAAATTAACCATTATTTATCATAGTTTTAGAAAATAGACATTCTACATATATTATTATTGAGAAGATTACCAATAGCTTCTGTCCCTAACAATACTTTTATCTTTTCACAGATCCCCCAATAAAATAGTTATATTCCCGATTCTACACCAAATACTAGATCTTCTTAAAATATTTCTGCAGTTTCTGGCACCAAAACGATTTCTGGTTTCAAACAAGTCTCAACGATTCTGAAAAGACCTCTTTCAGATACATTTGATGGAATGTAAATTACCCCAAAATAGATTTTATCTGATACAATTTGTTTTTTTAGAAAGAAAGAACTTTAGTTTACATCGCCTGAAGACAGACAAGATTCAAAAACAATTAATTCTTTCTGTATTCCAGAGATTCGCAAAGAGCTATTAATAGCCTGAAAATGTTTCGTTAACGAACAAATAAACTCTCAAAATCTGGCCAGGATAAGTTTAGTTTTTCAGCTAAAATAATTATGTAGTGGATCGGAAACAAAGCTATTCACTAAAATCAACTCTAAATTATAAATTACTCTTTGAGTCCTCCGCATCAGCTCTCTTCTCTTTTCTTTTTTTCAATTATGATTCGTATTATTTATCTGTTGCAACGGCTAGCCATTTGTAGAAATTTGCTCCAGTAAAAAGAATTATTTCTTTCCTATTTTTTATTATTAACAATACAAACAGTTCTTTTCATCATCTCGTAAATTACTTGAAACTTCTTTGCTTTTTATTTATTACTTAAGAAAATAATAATGTCTTCCATTAAAACCCAATGGTTACAATTTATGTTTCAAAAAAAAAATGATTTTTAATAACTGCTTCTTTTAAGAAATGGAAGGATTTGTGAACCTTGGAAGAATGTTGTAAGACTATGATAACAAAATCTTTTTTTAAATGAGGAATTATTCCAGATTAAAATTCATTTTTCTTGTTATTTTCCAATCTGTTTTCCTAATGAGTATTAGAAACCCTTTTCTCCTCACTGAAAGTTTAGTTTCCTAAGGTAGTTTTCTCTTTTTTTCAAGTAAATTATTATTTTTTCATTACTGAAATGATGATGGAAGCATTTGTTGAAAAGAGGCACAGTGAAATAACTTAATAAATAAGAAAAATGTTAAAACATCAGATGGCAATTTCATCTTTAATATTTTGAATATGAATTCAGAATTGTTTTTTCATAAAAATATTACCAGCTTACACAAGCATCAAGTTCTTGAGTTTTCAATACTATCAGCCTCATCATCAACATTTTCATATTGAAAGGTATTTCTTAATTAAATATGGCAGCATTTCTTTTTTTGAATGTTCTGAAAACTATCCTAAAAAAGAAGTCGTTAAATTGAAACTTTCCTTATCACTACCTCTCTAATACCGTAGCATTTATCAATAAAGAAATTGACAATTTATAAAATTATTTCACCAAAGAAAGAAACATAATTGTTGAAAAAATGGGAATACCAGTCGCTTATATTTTTTTCGACATAGTAGTGAATGCTGCTTTTGGGTATTTGTTTTTGAAGTATTATCATCATATGGATGATGGAGGAGTAAAAGGAAAAGGAGATATCTAATGGTTAGGTTAAAGATATTACTAAACCTAGTCAGATGGAGAAGATTCATCAGAAGAAGATGGATGCTAAAATCTCAGGCTTTGGGCTTTAGTAACAGGAACTATGCTCATCATTTTTGCAATATTACATCTCCTTGCTGTCATAAACTGTCTGACTAACTATAAACTATCTCGTATTCCTCTTCTCGGTGATATTCTCAGAATTATTGAATGCAGCTGGACTGATATTTACCTTATTTGCATGCTCATTATTTGGATGTGGGCAATAATCCTTGCATTAATGTTCCCCTCCATTTTTGAGTGTGAGAAAAAACTGATAATGCTTGTAAGCTTTACTTTCTCTTTTAGTTTCCTCATTTTTCTTTACAATCATTTTCATATGATTTAATCTATTATTTGTATAAACAGGCAGAGATATTCATTATCTACTCAATTTTGATGGCAATCCTATATTGTTTTAAGAGGGAAAAAATCACTCAATGCTATGTATGATGGAATTTCTTTGTTAGAAATAGTCACTCTTGGCTTTTTTGTTTTTTATTTGTAAAAGAGAAATTTTGTAAGAAGTTATTACTTGCTTAAAAAATGAGAAAATTAAATTGAAACACAATATTTTTTTCCACAAATATTTATTATTTTTGTGATTTTATCAGAATTCAAAAGTCTTAATAAGTTTTACTTAACAAACAATTACGATGTCTAAATTTAATAATAAAATTGGATTATACTATTTCATTTATAATAAAAAGGCTAATAATTCCTTTTGGATATATCTTTTCTATGCAAAAAAACGGTGTTTTTCAATAGAATTAGTCAAAATGATCTTCCAATTCAGTATCATCAGGTCTTTTCAAGTAACTAACTAATCAAGAAATATTAGACCCCACCTTTTTTTATTGTCATTTTTTGCTCTTCTATTACTAATTCTCAAACCTAATAACTTTAGCCCTCTTTAAGAATGGAGATTCAAATATGATTATTTACTGTGATTCAAGAGTTTCTTAATTGTTTGCTTTTTTTTTGATTATTTTTTTTGTTTAAGTTACTGAATAAGTGTGTAAGAAGTATCTCTCAAAAAGGAAAGAGACCAAACAATTTTATGAAGAACAGAAGAAATTTGGAAAAATATGTGATTAATCTGCTTGGAAGATGCGTCGAGATTAAATTGGGTGCGTCATGATTAAGAGGTAATAATTATGGAAAAAGGGGAAAAAAATACTGTCTAAATCAAAATTTCAATATCACATCGCATTTAATTGCGCACTACGGGAGTGATTAGCTGATATTTCCACTACATATTATTTTTGACATTGGAATAATACGGAGCTTAGATTCATATTTTTAATTCGCTTAGAAAGAACAAAGAACATTTACAAGAAATGAAAAAATAGGAAACTTTTTTGTTTTTAAAACAATCTCAATATAATATAGAGTAGGATTAGGGGAAAGATTATTGGAATGACTAATTAAAATGATGAAATATCTTGGGAGATCTTATTGAAATATTTCAAAGAAAAGCTAAAAAATTCATATTTTAATGTGTGCTAATTTGAGAGAACTCATAATGAATTTTAATCAAAGTACTTTTCAAAAACATATTTTTTGGTGGAGGTAAAAAATATTTAAACTAAGCAACTTGCCAACTGAAAAAAAAATAGCATTTTAAAAAGCTTAACACCCTTTTATTGAATAATCTTATGAGTTCTAAGCCTAATAAAAAATTGGAGTTCTCCATAACTTATTAAGTGCAATTTGGATAATCAGTTGGAGTGATTGGAAGTCTTTAAAATCTTGGAAACTGGTCGGAAATTGATCTCCTTCCTCTGAATTGGACTGAAGGACATGTATGGAAAGGGTAAATCACCATAAATCCAGAAATCGATAATCCCAAATTCGAATGCAAATTTGTAGTCTTTCATAAATCTTCATAAACTCAGTAAAATAATATCCTCGAAATCGAAGTTGGTGCTACTAGACAGTACAATATAAACAATCCTCTTCAATTTGAAATAGTGACACCTGAGAACGAAGAGTAAATCCTACTCATTAAAGAAAAATTCAACAGCAGAAAAATATCTTTCTCAGTGTTTTCTCATCCCTCTACAACTATCCATATTTCTGGCAATGCCTCTTTTCTTCGCGAGCCTTAGCCTCTTACCTTACAAACAGCTGCTGCTTCATGTGGGCATCCTGAAATAGATTCTGAAAGTGAAATGATCCTGTTATCTGGCACATTCTTTATTGATATGAGAGTTTAGATAATTAGATATCATTTTATCAGGAATCTTGTCTAAATTGAGCGTGGAATCGGAAGATATATGATCTTTGATAGTGCGATCTCAAAACCCTTTGGTGTGTAATACTCTGATTACTAACCTGATATTTTTAGAGATGAGCTCTCATGCGATGAAATCACTGAAGATCTCTTTGTTGGAACTTTTCTCAACAGTTCTAAAGACGTAGAATTATTATAATCGAAAGGTGTTACTGCAATTGTCAGCCTTTAAACTCCAAGAGACATGGAAAGAAAATTTGTGAATGTTTAAGAAATTTCAAGATTTTGTCAATCTAAGGGAATAATATTCATAAATGCTCCTATTAGAGATAACGACCCTCAACACTACATTAAAAGAGCCCCTGATGTGCTCAAAATTGTAGAAGATCTCTTTAAGGCAAACCATAAAATTTACATTCACTGCACTGCTGGCATAGGCCGTGCTCCACAAACTGCTCTTCTTCATCTAATTCTTCACAGAGGGATGAACCTTCTGGAAGCCTCTTAATTAATATTTTCAAAACGCCCAATCTCTTCTCCTAATCACGAAGCTATCTCAACTTTACTTGCTTCTCTTCTCAAAAAACATACTCAAAAAAGTAGCTCCGAAGATAAATAAAGTTAATTTATGGACGAGATTTCTTCTGCATTACCTCATTCTTAGTGCCCAAGAGTCTACTGAGTTAACATAATTTAAACAAACAAAATTTCTTATTTCAAAACTACTTTAAATATAAGATCATTCAATTTATGTTTTAATAATAACAAACCTCTTATTTAATATACTTCACTCTAATCTGTCATTTAATCCGATTTGTTTGCCTATTAAGTCTTCTACTTCAATTTACCACAAGCAAAATTAAAAAAACTTGAAAGCAATTCCAAGTAGAACAAAATTACTCTTAACAAAACCTTACCTTTGTCTGACGTCGTTTTTATTCCTTTAATAATTATTATTGCTCACTATTCTCTTTGCAAATAATCCTTTTAGTAAAAACACTTGGTTAAAGTAAGATAAATTTATAATCTTACATGAAAGATAGAACTATTTTAATACCCATAGCACTGCAACTCATCATAAAGATAGCTAAAACGAATTAACCAAAATTCATATCAACACTGTCATAATAAATTGCTATTTAAATAACTTGAAAGAGTATTATTCTTTCAAAATTCGAAGAAGCTGCTCAAACTAAATCTCTCTCCTTAGTTTTTAGGTTATTTTAATTATTTTATTTATTGAATATTAGGATAAAATATTTCATTTTCCTCTTAAGAGAAAAATAATACAGATTTTCATGCATGTTGAAAATGGTTTAACTTAGAAAAGATAATACAACGAATTAGGAATTACTGAAGGCCCCATCAAAAAAATATTCAACCTGCAAGTACTTATCAGATTTCAGCTAGCTTTTCTTATTTTGATCTATTTAATAAGTACAGAATATATATGTTAGTTATTTTTCATTATTTTTGTCTTATTCATCATTTTAAAAATAATTACAAGAAACAGAGTAATAGATTTTCATTTGGTTATGTGACTGACTTTTGACAGTTAAAATTATGTTTAAGTCCACTTTTTGACTGAGCATTAAATCCGTTTATTAAGAAAGAATAATAAGAAGATAATAAATATTTGTTTTAAAAATGGTGTAATTTTTTGAAATGCACATTAAATTTAGAGAAACAAGAAACTATTTTTAAAAACTGTTAGCTTAATATTTATTTCATATTTTTACTGTTCATATCGAGTTCAACTAACTATCATTTAGAAACAGCTGATAAACTGCTATTTCTCTTTATTTACAGCATTTTCTCGTAATAGATTGGAAAATGCCCAACAACCCTTATTAAGTTAATGATATCTTTATGAAACCTTAATACCTCTAAAATAATAGCTAATTCACTTAAAATAGATTAAAACTGTAAAACACATTATTGCAGGTTTTTAACTACAGATAAAACCAATTTAATCTAAGAAGTTATTATCAAAGTTGGCTTTTAAAAATAGTAATGTGAGCTCATTAAATATCCTTCGTATGGTTGCTTTGTTAGATTCTTTTCTCATTTATTTCTATTATCACTAAGCTTTTTTTAATAATTTCCATTCATTTCAATAATAAAAGTTTGACTATTAAAAGAAAATAGCATTCTTAATCATGTTCAATTTTTCCTCCATAGATGTCTGTTTTCAAAAATAGTTGTTTTCCTTTCTTATGCTCTCAGCTTAATTCAAATAAAAATGTAAATAAAAACATAGCAATAATTCAAATTGTTTTTAAAATGATTGCTTTTTAGTTGTGATGCATTTGAATAAGTTCTAAAAGTAAATTAAGCCAGTTTGAAATAATAATAAGAAGAGTTAATTATCAAAAGAAAAATAAGCTTGAAAGAGAGTTGGTTTGCCTATTAATTTCAAATAGCAAAGATAGGGTTTGATTCTGTGGCAGCTGTTTTTAATAGTTTGCTCTTAAATTAGCAGTTGATTTTGTGAACGTTCAATTTGGTCGTTCAATTGGGTGGAATTTCAAATTTATATTTCTACTCCCCTCAGGAGTTAGAAAATAAGAAAGAAAGTGTTAGGCCGAAGTCAAATCAAACAAAACGCAAGAATTAAAAAGACGATAATGAATTAACACTCAAAATAATTACAATCAAAAATACCTATCATTCAAAACCTTAAGTGTTATTTCTCCATAAGCTCATATCAGCCTTTGTAATTCGCCAATGACATTCCAATACAAGAAAAACAAATAAGTACAATCAGTTTACTTTTATTCTTCCTTCTTCATAAGAAAACTTTACCTTAGAGACTAATCATATCATTATTTTTGTTAAGACAACACAAACTCAGATGGCTGAAAGACAAGATGAAAACTTCTTCTCTCAAAATAACAACTATTATTCTAACAAAGAGAACATCGGTTGCGACATTTACAGCTAAAATGGCCCTTCCAAATAGATTCTTTCATAATACAATTCTTCTCAAAACCAGTAAAAGCTACAAGTGAATTAACTAATCCACTCCAACAACATTGCAGCTTGTCTTCCTAACTCTAGCCAATAAAATACTCGCTTTTTTGGCAAAGACCTATCCAATTACTAACACACCAATCAATAATCCTTCAATTCTAAAGTAATTCAAGGATTAATCTATTAAACCTTCATTGTATTGCCCTCTTTTTAATATTGTATTTCGTTTAAATAATTAGTAGGTGGTGTTAGGGTAGCACAATAATTCAAGATGCGTGAGCAGAGATTTGAAAGCAAATAATCGCAGCCAAACATACTAAGTCTCTCAAAAACCAAAGAACTATCCAAGATAAAATGTCAGTTAACATGCAGTATTGGAATAAAATGGAGATTCTACTAAGAACGTTAGAAACAATATTTCTTCTTTTACCTGCAACGTCCCTGAGAATGCTTCTACCAGTGATTTCAACATGGATGTTGAAACAGTTAGCCATTTTTTCCCAACAAACTCATCTATCTTCTTACCTTCTTCTAATTATCCTCAATATCACCAATCTCTTTCAAATCAATCTTATCATGCCATTCCTGCAAACACTCTCTTTAACTCTCATCCAATCTAGCATTCATAGTCTATTGGTTTCTAATCTTTTGAATCAGATTAATCAAATAAGTAGCAGTAATAATAACTTTAAGAATAAAAGAAATAAATAAATGCCAACTCTTTCAATACAATCAGCTCACCTTAACTCAGAAAGTACGCAAGCAACTAGATCACAATCGTTGATGAAGGTATTATTGAGAGTCCCAATTCCAAAAACAACAAGAAACCAGAATTAGTCACTTAATATGCAAAAGAAATATTTGATTATCTTCGTGAAAATGAGGTATTATTTTATTTAATTCAAAGTTTAATCCATTTGAAGACTTGAATTAATATTTTTCTTTTGCTTCATTAGAAAAAACACATTTGCTAGACTCCATACTTCGAATAGCAGAGATAACCAGATTTAAACAGCAGAATGAGGACAATCCTTATCGATTGGCTGATTGATGTTCACTTAAAGTTTGATCTTTTAACAGAGACTTTATTTTTGACTGTAAATATCATCGATAGATATCTTGAAAAGGGACCGAAAGTTGAGAAATAAAAATTCTAACTTGTAGGAATAGCTGCACTTTTCATAGCATGCAAATATGAGGAAATCTACCCTCCTGATGTGAAGGATTTTACCTATGTATGCGACAATGCTTATTCTTAATAAGAATTATTTGAGTGTGAAGGAGTGATTTTATAGACTCTCAACTTCAATATTACGACTCCCAGTTCATTTCGCTTTTTAGAAAGATATTCGAGCGTAGCAGAATATGATAAACATCAGTTCTTTACTGCTCTCTATTTTTTAGAAATATCTCTAGTCGATTACGCTGGAACTAAATGCACTCCTAGTCAGCTTGCTTGTGGAGCAATACTTATTACAAATATAATTTTCAACAATCCACAACCATGGAGTGATACTCTTGCTAGAAACGCAAAGTATGAATAGGCTCAGCTTATCCCAGTGGTTGATTAAATCTGTGAGATACACAAAAAGACAGAGCTGAGAGAGCGCTAGATTTCAGATAAAGAAAAACAGCTAAATGCAGTTAAGAGAAAATTTTCTCAATAACGTTTCGATTCTGTCTATGCTGACATCTCCTCATTCTTCTCTTTTAACTTACATTCTTAAGCACAATCAAATAATAATGTTTGATTCTTGAGTATCTATTCACAGACTGCCAACCATATTTCAATTATACAGGCTTCTAAAGCAATCAAACACATTATTGAAGTGCTTTAGGTGCATCTCTTTCAATTTAATTATTAAGACATAAAAAACAATTATTATTGTGTATGTTGCATGTGAGTGGCATATTTTTTAATATTATCCTAGTAAAAATAACTCTTTTTTTCCCTCTAATTTAAATGAGGCAATGCATTTGAAAATTTGAACCAATTCTTAACTCAAGTTTAAAACCTTTCTTCAACAAAACAAGAATAATTAATTATTCAAAAGCACTTTTAAAAATCAAATGAATATAACTAGTCTCAACAATCCTTCGATAATCAGGAATTCAAACATTTCTGTTAAGTATTCACAGAATGGTTCTCAAATCTAATCATAAGGAATTAATTCCATATTTTCAAACGATAAATCGAATAATAATTCGCTGGTAGATTCAAAACTGAAGACTCTAACTCGAAATGGAAATAATGCTCTTGACTTAAACTCCGCTAATCATTCTGAAATTCAAAAGAAATATAGCTTCAATGTCCTAGGATTAGATTCCTTGACTGGAGATAAATAAAAAACAATCAATAGCATGGTCTTACCTGAAGATCAAAACAGAAACGATATTAGTTACAGAAAATTATTAAATGTAGTAGGAAATCAATTCACATCAAATAAAAGCAAAACATCTAAGAGGGAAGAGTGTGTGCTCTCTACTCTGAATTCTGAGCAAGGAATAACTATCAACTCTTTTTAGCACATGCTAAAGGAGCTTGCTATTGAGAAGAAGTTTTATACTGATACTTGTTTTCTCTAAAATAATTAATCTCTTGGTCTTCTACAGGCTTAATAAAATTGTTCTTGGATAAGAATAAGTTAACTCTACTAGAAGGCAACTTTATTTCCAAATAATTTTTCTTTAGATGGTCTTAATGAGGGCTTATATTAATCAAAAAATATCCTTACTATCTTCAATTATTTGATTAATAATGAGAAACTAATAAAGAGACTTTTTAACACAAAGAAGATGTGTCCATAGGGAATTTATAGCATTTGGCTATTTATCAGTGGAACTTGGAAGAATATTATTGTAGGTTAGTGAAATTGATTAATTTGCTTAATTTCATTTGCAAACAGATTTTGTATTTGATTAGATGATTATGTTCCTGTGATTAATGAAGGAACACCTAAAAAACATGCTTTTTGCAGCATTAATAGCATGGAAGACAATATTTGGATTCTGATTCTAGAAAAATGCTATGCGAAAG
>Ga0302284_1000231_pt1 | contig 28822 bp, 23 predicted proteins | sample III_Fen_E2_1_FD_198760 | JGI IMG/M metagenome (GOLD analysis project Ga0302284, IMG submission 198760) | Peat permafrost microbial communities from Stordalen Mire near Abisko, Sweden - III_Fen_E2_1 | ecosystem: Environmental > Terrestrial > Soil > Wetlands > Permafrost | place: Sweden: Abisko...
CGTTGTTTTGAAATGTTTATGGAGCTTGCGATGGAGTATTTCGACATTCCGAGAATCGGAACATCCCGATTTATCGGAACTACTTACTGATAACTGTTTACTACTTACTATTTACTGTTTATGGAGCTTGCGACATCCCGATTTTTCGGGACTGATACCTGATATCGGACCACCGCATACCATCCCATCGCCAGCACAGCAACCACCACACACGGATACCAATAGGAATAAGGCTCCAACAGCAGAAAACCGACAATAATAAGTGCTTGTAATGATGCGTAGAGTGATGATACCCATACATGTGGCAGTTTCATTTCGTTGGCGAGTAGTTGGTAGACATGTTTACGGTGCGCTTCGAAAATATTTTCTTTTAATAGCAAGCGGCGTATAATGGTCAATACCGTATCAACACCATAAACCCCCAGTAAAACAATATAACTGATATCGTTGGTAGCAATAATAAGCTTGCCCAACAAAAACAAAAGAATAAAAGCAATAGAGATAGATCCCACATCACCGGCAAAACACCTGGCTTTGGTTCTGAAATTAAAGTAATTGAACACCAACAAGGACAATATCACATAGTATATCAATTCGTTATCTATAAACTGCACCCGATAGATATTAATATAGAGCAAAGCCCCTGCCACCACCAGACTATACCCACCAGTAATGCCATTGATACCATCCATGAAGTTATACGCATTCAGTATGCCCGTGCTGACTACCAACGCGCACATGCTAAAGTACCAGGGCAATTCAAATAACCCCCATTGATAAAACATCAAGCCCATAGCCGTAAAATGAACCAGCAGACGAAGCTTTACAGATAGTGACCTTATATCATCAATAAAACTGACAATAGAAATGAGGGTTAATCCGAGAAAAAAGAAAGGATAGCTAAATTCTTGAAACAGAAAATAGAATAAAATAGCAATATAAAAGATAATTCCCCCGCCTCGCAAAGTCTCCCGAGAACTAGAACTGCGTTTATTCGGAAGAGCAATAATACTAAACCGATTAGCCAACCAAAAATAGACTAGTTCAGCTACAAGCAGTAAGATGAAAATGAGAATATAGTTCATGCTTTTTAGTTAGTAGTTATTAGATAGTAGTCTGTAGTGGATAGTAATTTATAGTGAATAATTGATACTTCGACTACGCTCAGCAACAGCATTTGACTACGCTCAGTAACAGAAGGTAACTGATAACTAATTACTGTTTATGGAGCTTGCGACATCCCGATTTTTCGGGACTACTTATTGCTTACTACCGTCTACCTACTAAACAAATTTCCCCTCTTTCTTACACTCACCATGCACCCCACCGAGTTACCATACAGTTTACCGATATCAGCACCCACCGAGCATCCCAGTTCTATATTTGATAGTTTTGGAAATTGTTTCTTTACTTCCAGCAACAGAGATGTATTTCTGATCATTTCAGGATAAGGAGCATAATAACCTCCATAGTTTTTGCTAAAAGAATACAATGCTTTATACTGATACCCCTGCACCTCTCCTTCTAGCCCTATATGATGCACCTGCACACGTGTGTTCACTACTGATACACCTCCATTTTTATTATAAATCGGCGATGATATAAAGGGTGTACCTATGGTTCTGGAAAAATACGTCCACCCATTTTGATAAACCCCATTTTGAAAGTAGCTATCATCACCTCCATAAACAATTCCATCTTTATCATGAAACGGTCCCGATTGATCGGTGCTATTCAAGTATTCATAGACCACTCCCTTGATGATAGGGAACGCATTATTCCGAATAGAAATACCCCATAATCCATCGGGTTTATTCATGGTATTCGTCATAAATTTAGGACTGTCCTCCGATATATTTTGCCAGTAGCCACTGATTATAAAGTTAGTAATCCGATAGTCTATCTTCATACTTTGTGATATAATATGATTCCCCAATGCATTGATCTGATCCGTTTCAAGCGCGGAACTACCACCGGAACTACCCATTACTATCCTCAGGTAATCACTTAATGAAGTGGGTTGTTGCCCCATTCCCGGTACATTACCACCCCACTGCGCCACATGGTCTACCCCATACTGAAAATGGAAAGGTAAACTCCCTCCCACTCTAAAATAAATGTATTTATGATGAAGGAGTAAATTTGTTACGGCAATATTATCCGTAAACCAACCGTGTGCCACAGCTCCCTTTACTTCCAGATAGCCTTTGGTAAAGGGTACGGGGGTGAAACGTTCTATTCCAAGGGTGATTTTGGGCATGGGGCGGGCATTTTTGGAGAACAGAAAACCTCCACAGGACAAACTGGAATCCTGAGTACCCAGATGTTCCTCGCGTGCCCCTAGGATTAGATCCAAAACGTATAGGCGGGCTTTCAGATAGGCTTCGTGAAAATAGGCCTTTGTTTTGTTATCATAGGTCTGTAGCAGTACATCGGCTTTAAAGCCATAATCAAAAACCGCAGACCTGTTGTTGAAGTCCTTACTAAACCCAACATTGATATTAGCCGAATTTGGAAAAGCCGAAATCTGACCATAGTTAGCACTCTGCAACCAAAACGGAGCATACGTCCCGGTGGAACCCACTCCTGTAAAACCCACTTCATACTTTATCGTATCGTTTTGGGCTTTGACTATTGGAGAGAACAACAGCAAAAATAGAAAAAACACTATTGCTCTATTAACCATTCCTTAAATTGAATTTCTATAACTGAAATTAGACACGGTGACTCAAACCTATTTGGTAAAAAATTTTTTTATTACCGATGCAACTCTGTCTACATCTTCTTCTGACAGAATTGAACTTGACGGAATACATAAACCCATACTAAATAGCTTTTCTGAAGTACCATTGACATAACTTGGACAATTCGCAAATACTGGTTGTAGATGCATTGGCTTCCAGAGAGGTCTTGACTCAATATTCGCTGCGTCGAGTGCAAGTCTCAATTCATCAGTTGTTTTACCACCAGTTTTATTTGGATCAATAAGAATAGATGTCAACCAATAGTTTGAGTGAAATAAATCAGTAGGTTCAGTTTGAAATGAAATTCCTTCAATTGAGGATAGCTCTCTGCGATAAAAAGAGTTATTCTCTCTTCGCTTATCCACATGATCCTGAAGCACTAACATTTGTCCACGACCAATTCCTGCACAGATATTACTCATACGATAATTGTATCCAATTTCTGAATGTTGATAATGTGGGGCATTATCTCTTGCCTGTGTAGCGTAGAAAACAGTCTTATGGGCTTCTTGCTCTGTAGAGCACACCAATGCACCACCACCCGATGTAGTTATGATTTTATTCCCATTAAAGGATAAGCACGCAAATTCACCAAAGGTTCCGCATTTTTGCCCGCTATAGTTTGAGCCCAAAGCCTCAGCAGCATCTTCTAAAACCGGTATTCCGTAACGAACTGAAATTTCCATAATCTCGTTCATCTTTGCAGGCATACCGTACAAATGAACAGGAATAATCGCTTTTGGTTTATTTCCGGTTTGTTTTATTCTGTCAAGTATAGCCTGCTCCAACAATACAGGATCCATATTCCAGGTATCCAATTCACTATCAACAAAAATGGGCGTTGCGCCCAAATAACAGATTGGATTCGCAGAAGCTGAGAACGTAAACGATTGACAAATTACTTCATCTCCCTGTCCAACACCAAGCTGCAATAATGCTAAATGAATAGCAGCCGTACCCGCACTTAAGGCTACGACTTTCTTATCCTGACCTATATAATTGATTAATGATTCTTCAAATGCATTCACATTAGGTCCTAAAGGCACGACCCAATTCGTATCAAATGCCTCTTTAATATATTCTTGCTCTCTACCTCCCATATGCGCGAGTGAGAGCCATATTTTTTTATTCATATAATATTAAGTATTTCAAATAATGATGTAACAGTATACTTCGGAAGATATTCTACCGATAAATTAAAGTCTTGTTTATGTATATTCAATCCGTTATCTAGTAGGCAAATAGTCGTCCAACCTAAAAAGTTTGCGGTTATAAAATCTTTTTTTAAATTGTCTCCAACATAAAAAAAATCAGCATTGGGAAAAGAATTTTGAATATATAGATAGTTTTTATTAGCTGGTTTTTCCGAACCAAACTCTTCTGAAATTATTACGAAACTCTCATTTAGATATTTTTGAAGCCCTAAGGCCTTAATTTTATTCTTTTGAGTTATCGTTCTTCCATCTGTTATTAAAGCCATTTGACAAAACCTTTCTTTTAAAGATTCTAATGTTTGACTAATATCCACATTTAACGATATGTCAGGAAAATGATTTCTATAAATTTCCAATAATGTATCCCTAGAAACAGTTAAACAATAACGGTTTTTGATTTCTTCAAAAACATTTTTACCATTATCGTAAAATTGCATCATTAAATCAAACGTATCTTCAATTCCAAAATTATATGATAAATAAGTTGAAATCTCTCGATATGCAGATCTTAAAAAATCGACTTCTTTATAAAGAGTGTCGTCTAAATCAAAAGCTATCACTTTCATTTTTCATCATATACAATTATATCACTATCATATCTTAGCATTAATGTATTATCTAACCAAGAATCAGAATAATCAATTGGTTTTCCACACATATATTCTAAAATAATATTAGCGGGAAAGTTCGCCTTAGCAGCATATGATAAAGGGTATCCACCACCAAAACGTGGATTTATCTCAATACCAACAACATCATTATCTTTTTCCTTATAGAACAATTGTATGCAAATACAACCAATAACACCTGGAATATATTCAAGACGTTCCTTTATGAATTTAACTAAATAGTTTTTACGAGTCAGACCTTTATTTATTTCACCTGCTCGAATCTCTAATCTTTCTCGAGGAACTATACCCTTTACATGATTATCTCTTCCATAATACATATCTACAGTAAATTCTTTATATTCATTCTTATCAATATATTCCATAAAAATAAGTTTCGGGTGGTCAAGAATATTTTCGGTAAGCTCCAAAGGCGAATTTATAAAAAATAGATCCTTGCTTAATGAACCATCATAAGGCTTTGCAAATAGAGGAAATGTAGGATTGTATTTATCAATGGACTTTGGAACCCGAATATTGTTCTGCATTAGAAATTGTCCTGTATTTCTTTTATCACGGCACATTTTTATGAATGACAAATCAGATACAATTATTTCTATACCGGAATCACAAAATATCTTTTTATTTTGAGAAAGCAATTCCAATTCTGTATCAATCGTAGGTATAATTATTTTCACAAGATTGTCAATACATATTTGTAGCAGCTCGTGAATATATCCTTCTGAAACAACACTCCTAACTTGAAAACAGCCATCAGAAATTACTGCAGCAGGTGACAAACTTGGATTCATCTCCGTTGTATAAACCTTAGCTGTTGGAAAGAGTTCTTTTAATTCCTTTTGAAATTGTTTGACAAGTGTAACCCTCTTTCCTGCAGATGTAATAAGAATATTTTTCATTTTAATTTAGTTATTTCCATTAAAGAACTCCATCGTAACACTTGAACCAGAATTTATACCTTCACGAATAAAGACTTTCTTAACTGTCAAATAAAGTATTCTTAAATCTAAGAGTAATGATATATTATCAATATACCAGATATCATAATCAAACTTCTTTTGCCAACTTATTGCATTTCGTCCATTTACTTGAGCCCATCCGGTAATACCTGGTCTCACATTGTGTCGGCGTGATTGCTCCTTCGAATACAAAGGCAAATATTGAATGAGTAAGGGTCTGGGACCAATCAAAGACATGTCGCCTTTCAAGACGTTTATTAACTGAGGCAACTCATCCAAAGATGTAGAGCGTACAAATTTACCAATTTTAGTCATACGCTGAGCATCCGGCAGGAAATTTCCAGCTTCATCTTTTTCATCTGTCATTGTCTTAAACTTAATAACTTTAAAAATTCTCTCATTCTTACCTGGTCGTGGTTGAAGAAAAAATGGTTTTCGGTTATTTGCAATATACAAACCAATCGTAGTCACAATAAATACAGGACTAAATACCAGCAGAGCAAAAAAAGAAATAAATATGTCAAATATTCTCTTTAAAAAAAAATTATACATTTATTATTATAGTTTAGTTAGTCAATTCAGACAACTCATTATAATTGAATATGATTTATCTACTGTAAAATTGTTCATTAAATAATTACTCCCTCTACTTCCCATCAATTTTACCATATCCGCATTAGTTGAAAGTAAATCAATTTGTTTATTAATCAATTCTAAATTTCCACTTTCACAATAAAAACCATATCCATTTTTTTCAGCCTCTTTGCCAATATCTGTGTTTGCATCTGTTGCTGTTATAATTGGCATTTCGTTTTCAAGATAAGATAACAAACGCGATGGGTAATTCGGAATTGTAAATCGATTATCTAAAAAAATCATACCTACATCGCAAGCCTGTACTAATTTGTCGTAATCGTTCTTAGGTAAACTTGTCAATAGAATTGCATTTGTCGGTTTAGCTATATTGAACCATTTTTCTATCTTACCATACTCAGTACCGCCACCTACAATTACAAAAAAACAGTCAACTCGATCAATATTAGCATGTAAAACCTTTATTAAGAAATCTATCCCCTGAGGTTTACCCAGATTCCCACCGTAAACAAAAATACATTTATCGTTGGGAATACGATATTGATTCCGAATATCAACTTTTTGAAGTTCTGACAAATCATTCTTAGTTGGTGTAATACTATTAGGGTTAACATGAACAATTTCATTTTTAATAGCTGGATTGTGTTTACAAATAAATTCTACATTGGCCGGTGACATACACCCAATAAAATCTGAAATGGCATATAAATTATGTTCTTTTGCTCTGAATAATCTATGAATTAAACCATTTTCCTTCATCATTCCCAAATCAACCGCATTTTGAGGGAATATATCTTTCAACAAAAGATAGGATGTTGATAAGTCCTTTGCTTTAAGATATTTCACTACTCTCGAGAAAGTAATGGGAGGCGTACTGTATAGTATTAAATCAAACTTAATATCAGATAAATATTTTTTAATTTCTTTTAGAAATTGATATTCAATTAAAAGTGTACTAATTCCTTTCTCAACCAGGTTTGTTTTCTGAAAATTCAGTGTCCTAATCTTTAAATGACTTACCCCATCTTTTTTCTCTAATGTAGTGGGAAGTTTGTAACGCCTCTCGATTGGGGAAACAATATACACACCATGCCCTTCAGCACGAAATTTTCGCATTAAGTCGGTGTAAATTCCTCGTTCATCAATATTATCAAACTTAGTTACAGTTAGAAATATAATATTCATATCTATTTTTTATAATCTATTCGCTCCAAACTACTCGTTTAATATAATCCGTATACGATAAAATAATACGCACCACTTTATCACTTACATTAGGCATACTATAATCTGCTACAGGTCTGAAATTACGGTCAGCACCTTTTTGTTGGGTTTCTAATTGCACCAGTCCTTGCATTACACGTTCGGGATTTAGCCCCACCATCATCACCGAAGCTTCTTCCATTGCTTCCGGACGCTCGTGTGCTTCCCTTATATTAAGCGCTCTGAAATTAAGAATAGATGATTCTTCACTTATAGTTCCACTGTCCGACAATACAGCTTTTGCATTCATTTGTAGAGCTATGTAATCACTTAATCCCATCGGTTTCATCAACTTTACATTCTCATGAAATTTGATTTCGTGTTTCTCAATCATTTTTCGGGTACGGGGATGAGTGGATACGATAACCGGTAGATTATAGGTAGAGGCCACCATATTTAGAATTTCCACCAAATGAAAAAAGTTTCTTTCGGAGGCAATATTCTCTTCACGATGAGCTGAAACAACAAAAAAGCTGTCAGCTATCAACCCCAAGTTCTGAAGAATATTGGAAGCTTTGACCTTGGGTAAATAAGTAGTAAGCACTTCGTACATTGGGCTTCCCGTCTTGATAATCCGATCTGGTCGCAGACCTTCGGCCAATAAATATTCTCGAGCAATATCGCTATACGTCAGATTAATATCAGCGGTGTGATCCACTATCTTACGATTACTTTCTTCCGGTACCCGTTGGTCGAAGCAACGATTACCCGCTTCCATGTGAAAAATAGGAATATGCCGCTTTTTAGCTGCAATTGCGCATAAGCATGAATTCGTATCACCCAACACTAAAAATGCATCAGGTTGAACTTCCTCCAGCACAGGATCAATATTTATAAGAATCAAGCCCGCAGTTTCAGTTGCATTTTTACCGGCAGCATTCAAGAAATAGTCGGGTTTACGTAATCCGAGGTCCTCAAAAAATACTTCGTTTAATTCATAGTCGTAATTCTGACCTGTATGAACTAATACATGCTCTATGGCTTCAGATGCATCCAGTTTTTGTAAAACACACGATAAACGAATTATCTCAGGTCTCGTGCCAACAACAGTTAGTACTTTTAATTTTTTCATTGTATTTCAGCATTCAGCTTTCAGCATTCAGCTTTCAGTGCAAGTTCTCCGATGAAACCCTACATTTGACAACTGATAACTAATAGCTACTATTTATTTTCTAATTGTTTTTATTAATGATGCCAACATCATCTTAAGTTCTTGTACTTCTAAAAGCAATGTTTCCTTTGAATCATTAGGAATATATTCTAAATCTGCACATAACATTATCAGATATTCTGTTTCGCTTGCAGAACCCATGCTTATTTGTAAAAAACGGGCAAAATCAGCATCACTCCCCCGACCACATCCCTCTGCAATATTAATAGCTATGGAAGATGACGCTCTTCTAATCTGAGAAACTAGTCCAAATAGTTCATCCTTTGGAAAGTTTCTACTTAAAGAATAAGTCTTCAAGGTGAATTGATGACTTTTTTCCCAAACTTTCAATGTTCTAAAATCTTTCATATATTTTTATAAGCTTTCAGTTGTCTGCTTTCAGCTATCAGCCACTGAATACATATAGAGATAGCTAATTGCTGACTGCTGATAGCTGATAGCTGATAGCTAATAGCTAATAGCTAATAGCTAATTGCTGAACGCTAAGAAATTAAACTTCCAAAAAATATGTGTCAGGTTTTTCTTTATCGAAAACTTCGTTTACCCACATAATGGTTACCATATCGGTATCTCCCAAATTTTCGATATTGTGTGTATAGCCAACAGGAATATCAACCACCTCCAGTTTTTCACCCGAAACAAGATATTCGATGATATCCTCTGAATCAATTTTTCGAAACCGAATAACTCCTTTTCCACTGACCACCAAAAATTTCTCATTTTTAGTATGGTGCCAATGGTTTCCCTTTGTTATATGTGGCTTTGAAATATTTACGGATACTTGTCCACGCTCACTTGTTTTTAGAAACTCTGTAAATGAACCTCGTTGATCCTCGTTCATCATCAAAGGATAACTAAAATTACTCTCCGGCAAATAACTCAGATAGGTGGAATAAAGCTTCTTCACAAACGAATCACCCATGTCAGGGAGCTGTAATGTTGATCGACTATCTTTAAATTGATTCAATAGCATGACTATTTCACCTAACGTAACTGAATGAATAGGTGATACTTCCTCAAAAAGATTATTTGGGTCAAGAAAACTTTCCAGCTTTAATTTTACAATAAATGAATGAATCACATCATCCACATATACCAGGTTCAAAATCACATTGGGATCATTTACCTGAATCGGAAGATTATGAGCAATATTATGACAAAAAGTAGCCACCGCACTATTGTAATTAGGTCGACACCATTTACCAAAAACGTTTGGTAACCTATAAACATACACTTTTGACCCAGTTTCTTTACTATAATCAAACAACAAGTCTTCTCCTGCTTTCTTGCTCTCACCGTAGGGGTTATTTTGAGCTGCCTGGATAGATGATGTTATTAGAACCGGAGCTTTACTGTGGTGTTTTTTAAGTGCATCCAATAGTTGAGATGTAAAGCCAAAATTCCCAGTCATAAAATCAGCCGTGTTCTCAGGACGATTAACACCTGCCAAATGAAATACAAAATCGCATTCACGAGCGTACTTATCCAATTGATTGGGGTCGGTATCCACATCAAATTCCATCAAATCCTCAAATCCTTGATTTCGCAATTCAACTATCAGGTTTTTACCAACAAAACCTTTTGCACCTGTTATAAGTATTTTCATTTACTAATTCCTTCTCTTACAAAATCTAACTTCAACAATAGTTTTTTCATTCCTTCCACATCCAATCGTGCCGTGTTATGCGAATGATAATCATCTATTACTGAAACTTCTTCTTGTCCTTCCACAAAGTACTTGTCGTAATTCAAATCACGATTATCAGCAGGTATCCTGAAGTAATCCCCCATATCTTCGGACTTGGCCATCTCTTCACGGGTTACTAATGTTTCATATAATTTTTCACCATGACGGGTACCAATAATGCGAACCTGACTGGTTGACTGATATAGATCAATAATAGCTTTCGCCAACACTTCGATAGTAGCAGCCGGCGCTTTTTGAACAAATAAATCTCCGTTCTGACCATGTTCAAATGCATACAACACCAAATCAACAGCATCATCCAATGTCATCATAAAACGAGTCATATTAGGATCTGTAATCGTCAAATTCTTTCCTGCTGCCATTTGATCTACAAACAAGGGAATAACCGAGCCACGGCTGGCCATCACATTACCATAGCGGGTACAACAGATCGTAGTTATAGCATCGTCACCTAACGAGCGTGCTTTGGCGATGGCTACTTTCTCCATCATGGCTTTACTGATTCCCATAGCATTGATTGGATAGGCCGCTTTATCAGTGCTAAGCACGATCATTCGCTTTACGCCATGTTCCACAGCTGAATCAAGTACATTTTGTGTTCCTAACACATTTGTATTTACAGCTTCAATAGGAAAAAACTCACAAGATGGTACCTGCTTTAATGCTGCAGCGTGAAAGATAAAATCAACTCCATGCATAGCATTATCGACGCTTCGTTTGTTACGTACATCACCAATATAAAACTTCACCTTTGGATTCTGAAGAGCATGACGCATATCATCTTGCTTCTTTTCATCACGACTAAATATACGAATTTCTTTGATCTCGGTATCCAAAAAACGTTTCAATACAGCATTTCCAAAAGAACCTGTACCACCAGTGATTAATAAAATTTTGTTTTTAAATAAGGACATATCGTTAATTTATAATTATATTAATAGTTATGCTTGCAAGATTACAACATAATTTATTGCCAACTTCAATATTCTAAAAATAGTGTATTAAGATTAAATTTTTCAGTTGCTATATGAAACAGAGGTATTACATTTCTATTCCAACAACCACTCGGAAAAACTATCGAACCAAATTGAAATAACACAAATGGAAAAATATCTTTTTTTACTTTATATATTATTTGATATTCAAACGTTTGTCTATCTATAATATATACATATGAGAAATAATCTTTTATTCCATCTCCTTTTTTTCTAGAAAAAACAGCTTCTATTAGATTTCTATATATACCGTTTGATTCGACTGTAGTTGAAATAAATAAATATTTCTCATTTTCATAACCATAAATGACAGATCCATTTATCTCAAAAAGCAAAGTGCTAAACCATTCTTCATTTTTTTTATTCAACAATCTAACAGTATTCTGAGTAAACGGAGTATCTGTGGCATACAAAAGCCCATCTGCTACTGGACAAGCAACGCACGACCGAAAATCTTGTTGCCCACCTAAAATCAGCTCAACGGTAGAAAAATTATTTCGAGCCATATAAATTCCTGCAGCATTTTCAAAATCACCGGTTAAAATCCAAATACAATCATTTGGCTTATCTTCTACTAAAGAATGAATATGATTAATTTCTCCACTCGTAAATGAATAAACAGTTTCTAAAACCAGTTTATCAATGGTCAACCTATAGATATGTACAACTCCCATATCAGGGTTATCAAAATACTCTCCAAAATAAATACCTGACTTAAAATTTGAATTTTCTGAAACTAGTATGAATTTCAAAGGACGAGATCCGTGGGTCAACTTCACTACGTGGGTCAACTTTTTACTAACTAAGTCAAAGTTCCATACATTCCCTTTTAAAGCAAAAATGATATTATTATTACTTTTAACTCCTGTTGCATTAACCAATCTAAATATTCTTGACAATATATTTATTCTAAAAAAAAGAAAATCAAAAAATGAAATATTTAACTTACAAAAATATTCTGTTGATTCATTTTGATTATTATATATACATAGTCTTCCTTTTCGATAACCAAATATCTCAATATCATTGATTATAGTTATTGGATAAAATGAAATAACTTGGGACCTACACTTCATGTTAATAATTTATATTAATAATCTATCTCTTTTTAAACATAAACCCTTTAATTCGAATACTTAAGTAAAATATTCTGGAAGCTATTTCTTGTAGCGAGAAAAGAATTTTAAATTTCGCATCAATTATACTAGTGTAATACTCTTCATGAGAACCAAATTTTTTTTTATATTCTCTAATTCCAACCATATCAAAGACCTCACAGCCTCTATCCCTCCAGTATTGTATCGCCTTATAAATCATATATTCATTCGGACGATATGATTGTGCAGAACGATAACTAGCCCCCCCCCAAAAAAAGAATTTTTTATTATATCCTGGAAATATCGAGGTAGCTACACTGATTCCTTCTGGATTTCTAACACGTAAACAAAGAATATTACCTGAGGCTCCTAAACTTTTCAATAAACATTTAACTTTATCTAAACTATAAGTTGGCACTAACTTCTGCTTAGAAAAAACATCTTGCAATTGAGTATAATATTCTTCAGCAAATTCATCGTTAGGTATTGCAAATTCTAAGGTCGCCCCCCTGCGTTCAAACTGTCTAATAAAATTACGACAATCTGTTTTCATATTTTTAAATAGACCTGCGTCATCGAGATTAATCGGTAGCTCTAAAGTTCCAATAGTTTGAATACGAAATCCAGCATTTTTGGCATTTTCGGTGGAAATATCACGATCCGTAATTTGAATAAAAAGACATTTTTCAAACTTATATAAAAATGGAATTAATTCAGAAATAATCTCAATTTTCTTATTTTTATCAATAACATCAAGTCCCATATAAACAGTACTCCATCCAGGAAAAGGACTTCCAATAATTCGAAAACCAAATTTAACCATAGATAAACCTGTAAAATAACCAATAAATTGATTAGCTTCAGATATCCGAATAATAATTGGTTTAGCCTTGGAATCTTGTTGTATAAATTGAATCCATTCTTTTGTTGTTAATACTGATTTATCTGGTAAATTATTGAATTCATTCAAATCAATTTCATCTAAATCCATATAGATGAATGTATATTTATTATCAACCATTATTTTAATATTGTTTTTTTTCAAAAATAAATATCACTATCATTTAGTCCGAACCAATGAATTTAGCAATACTTTACTGTCTAAGAATATGTTATATAGCATACAGGATACTTACCTTACACCCTAAATTTTTATTTATAGTATAGATTCTAATCGGCTCTTGAATTCCAATGCTAAAGCAGATTTATTGAAATTTTTGGCGGCAAAATCGTACCCATACTTAACAACATCATTTAGATATTCATAATTGGGTAGAATTTCCTTTAATCTATTTCTCACTTCAACATCTGGTTCATCACTGGATACAACAAATCCAATATTATTATCTGACAAAAATCGCATCGAAGCAACTTCTGCAGGGCCAAATCCCAGAACCAACCTTCCAGAAATAAGATATTCAGGTATCTTAGTAGAAATTGCAAGTCTTGTAAATCGCCGTTGAATAGAATCGTCACTTTCAACATGTAAAAGAATATCACTATTAAGCATCGCATTACGCAATTCATATCCTTTCAATCCGGTGTGGTAGATCACTTTAGATTTCTCAAATTCACGAATAATATCCTCTGATAAATCCGCAAATGAGTAAACATGTATTGTAGCATCCTGATTAACAATATTGCTTAATCTAACTATCATCTCCCATCTATTAAGGTGTAGACCACCAAAGTACGATATAGTTGGCCTTTTATTTACAACAATTGGAGCGACATATGGATAAATTTCAGTAGCATTCATAATATGTAAAAAAGGCTTATGAAAATAATCTCCGTATTCCTTCGCCATAGATTCGCCTATTGCATAGCATATAGATGCATAATCTACAATCTTCCTGTAAAAATATTTCATTCTTATTTGCTGTAATTTTGCAAATAAAGATTTATATCTTGGATAAATCAGATAATCATCAGTAAAAAAAGCTATCATAGGGATATTTAGGGATTTAGATACGAACATTGCAATGTTATACAAGTATTTATCGCCTCCTCCATCAATAAAAACAACATTGGGGCTTTGTTCATTAATCCATTTGTTTAGCTCATCTGTTTTCCACTTGTTAGTAGCCCAAAGCATATCTCTGAAAAAACCTAAATTTCGTTTTCTATTGCTCTTAATTTTATTGTAGATCGTATGTTTTGAATCATATTCTGAATTATCATTATTCACTGGTTCACCACAAAAATTAGATTTATGCAACAATTTATTTATAATATCTATCTCATTTACTGAATAATAACCACAACAATAGTCAAAATCAGTATGTTCCTTACTCACTGGACGACAAAAAAGTTGACACAATTCATATTTGTCAAAAGCACTAAAGATAGCCTCATGAGTTTTTCCATTATTTGACACTTTTGAAAATGGGTTACCTGTAACAACTAGTACCTTTATTCTTTTATCATTCATTCTTAATATTTTATTAAACTAGAAAACAATCAGCTTAAACATTAACACAATCCTGTTTTTTATAAATTGATATACTCTGATATAGGATAAACTTAACCCTATATTATTGACATCGTTATACATTTCTCACAATAACTAGGTTATACAGAACTACATTATAAATTCAAAATTATTTCATTATCGACTCATAGAATTTAATATGATTTTGAGCAACAATGCTACTTGCGTATTCACTTAGTAAAACTGATGTTGCATTCTCTACAATTGATTTCACATAAATCGTATCTTCAATAACCTTAAACATTGCTTCAGATATTGATATTGGATCAGTCACATCACACAAGCAACCACATTTACCTTCTTTCAGAACAAGAGGAACAGCTCCTGAAAATTTTCCGGCTATAATAGGAATGCGACGTGCCATCCCCTCCAATAATATATTCCCAAATGTTTCTTCTAAAGAAGGATGCACTAAACATGAAACATTATCTAAGGTTTTCATCAACTTGTCATGATTTAAAAGTCCCATAAATTCGACATTCCTAAGTAAACGTTTCTTTTCCCATTTTTTGTATAGTACATCGTACTTGACATCTCCGATTACTATTAACTTTACATCAGAGTATTTAGTCAATACTATCGAAAATGCTTTGAATAATTGTTCAAAGTTTTTCCTTTTATCTCCAACAGAATTTGCGATTGAAACAAATGTAAATTGTGTTGGATAAACATCGCGGTTCTTAAGTATGCATGAATCCTCAATAGAGTTGAAAATAATTGGGATATCGTAATGAGGATATAAACTTAGAATTCTTTGCTTTGTATAATAACTATTTGCAATAAAGTGAATATGATAATTATCTAGAACCTTTCTCGATAAAATCATTTGTAAATAAAGAAAAAATTTAATATGCAATCTTGATTCACAAGAAAAAATATATGGTGCCCAATCTCTGACAGTACAAGCAACAGGAATTCTATTAGCTACCATTCCACAAGCATAAGCATAATTGTATGTCCATTGTGCGTGTAGTACGTCAATTCCACTAATTTCATTAGATATACATGACTCTAGTTTTTTAATCGTAAAGAAATATTTTAAAAACGAATTTCGTTTTTTTAATCCAATAATATGAATCGAAATCTGCTCTCCCGATAATAAACTATCTGAATATGAATTATAATCAGAAGTAATTACAACTAACTTATGGCCACTATCTAACAAAGATTTGACTAATACATTAATTGATGAAGCAGTTCTATTAATCGATATAACGTTTAGCTTGCTTTCACTTGACAAATATTCAGTTACTGCTTGAGGATCAAAAGGACCGACGATTCCAATTTTCATAATAATAACAAAAAAATATAATTTATTATTGTATCAATTCATATTCTGTAGCCCAAGAGTTTGCTCTTTCAGGTGATATCTTTTTATCAAATACCGAGTAATATGGATAAAACTGTATTATTTGTGTCTCGTTAAAAGTAGGATTAATTTGAAATAACCCTCTTATAGGAAAGAAACAGTAGAAAAAAAACATCGTAACCAAAAACAAAAATTTGAAATTAACAAACTTGTATTTTGTATAATCAATTGTAAAACTTGAAACGAAACATATAAACATTGGCATAAAATACCAATTAAATCTAGAAAAAATGGGTATGAAATTATTGAGAGTAAATAAAAAAAGATACGCAAAAAAAATCAAAAAATCTTCAATTGAGTTATATAAATTATAGCGATAAATAAAATTAACCATCCATATAAACAAAATAATACGAATACCAAATGAAATTACATTTACGCTATTACTCCCATATTTTTCACTCGATAAATAAATTTCGCCCAAAAAACTAATATCTGAACTTCCAAATATAGATATATAGCGTATTAAAAGATATCTAAATGGAAAAAAAATATTGCATAGGAAACAACCAATAATCAAAAACAAAATAATTAAAATCGACTTTCTACTCACTTTAACGAATCCCAGAAAAGGCAAAAAAAATACAATTATCGCCGAATTATGAAACATTAAAGACAAAATAGCGAAAATGTAATACTTAAACCATTTTCTTTGTATAAAATATTTATAGCCAAGAAGGAAAAAAGCAACAGAAATTGACTGTCTTATTGCATTAAAATTTATATCAAGATATAGATATAATGAATAAAATAAAATACAAGTAAATATTAATTTATTTTGTCTCTTGAAAAACAAGAAAAAAACCACATTGACAAATAAAGACTGAACAATCTTTAAAACAACAAAATCATTTGAAACCAATTTACATATATTTAACAATAAAAGCCAACCTATCTGCCTATTGTTCAAATCAAGTATACTACTCCATGATATATCAGTCCATTGGGTTAGATTATATTCAGACATGTAACCCGGAGTATCTGATCCAACACAATATTGAAGCGCAGATATTGCTGTGAACCAGAACATCAAAATATAATATCCAGTCATTCTATATTTTGTATACCCTTTGATATCAAAATGCCAAATCAAAGTCACCAGTACTAACAGAGTTATAATATATAGCATTTATAAATTTAATTATTTATTTAAAGCAATATTCAGTACATATATTGTTATTTTTTCAACAGTGATTCCATACAAAGTCAACAAATCATATAATCGTGCAAGTAAAGGACATTATATTTCATCTAATTACTAATATTATATCACTATAATTCTGTTTTAGGATGCTATGTTAATCTAAAAATAGAACTCATTAGTCTCATAAAGATGAATATTTAGCACGAATACCTCCAACCAACAATAAACAGATTTAAAACAAGGTAAATTTCCAATACAATTCATATTGATTTAAATCTGCTATTTACAACTTTCATTTGAGACAACATCAAACTATATATTTCAATTATTCTTTTTTTATCAAGCACCCAAAGGAAACCAAAATACATCACCATAGCAATGCTAGCCTTAATTATTGCATTAATAATTATATTAAATTGCAATTCATAAAGATGTTCAAAAATTACAAATAAAGCAGAAATCAACAAAAATAGCATATATGGTATAAAAAATTGTTTCAAATATTCTTTTAACTTAATATTAGCCATTGGTTTTAATTGTATCTTCCACATAGGAATTGTCAACAAAAGACTCAACAATGCAATGGAAGCTGCAACTGCATTAACGTTTATAAATGATGCTAAATAAATAAATAATGGAGCTAGAATGACTCTTATGATTGTCCATTTAAATCCAAGATCTGTTCTGCCTGTTGCAATTTGTAAACTTCCTACCGGATTGCTAATAGTATTAGTACAATAGTAAATTGCAAGAAAGCTTAATATCAAAAATCCTGATGTATAATTATAACCAAAAAAAACAGAGAGTATCTCTCTAGATAAAACTATAACCAGTAGATAAACTGGAAAATTTATCGACGAAAGATGATAAATCACCAACAAGTAATAATATTTAACCTTATCCTTATCTTTTTGAATAGAAGAAAGTATTGGACTTAGAACAGTGATTACAATAGGATTCACAATCAAATAAATTTTTTGAACAATCTGTTTTGCTAAACTATATATTCCCAAACTTTCTGAGCCTAACATTTTACCTATAATAAGAATGTCTATTTCGCTTGAGAAAAAATCAAGCAAACTACTGCCCATACTAAAACTACCTATTTTAAGGAAAGGCTTAATTTCAATCCTATTGAAATGAAACTTAATGGGGTTTAAATGTAAATTTTGAATTAAAAATAAACCATTTGATATCAATGAAGAAAGTAGTGTTGAGTATACAAGGCTATATACTCCAAAATCTTTCATCGCAAGAATTATCGCAGTAATGAGCCCAACAAAATAAGAAATAAATTCATTAATAGCAATTAACTTAAATTGAAACTGTTTTTGCATGATTGTACGATGCTGCCTCCCAGTTGCCATTAACAAAAGATTTACACCTAATATAGGGATTAGTAACTCCAAAGCAGGTTCTTTGTAAAACAAAGCGACAAGTGGTGCCCCCAAAAATATAGCTATATAAAGTATTATAGAAACTAAAATATTAAACCAATAAAGACTACTATACTCATTGACTGTTGCATCTTGCCGATGTAGAATTGCGGATGACATTCCCATATCTACAAAAATATTAGTTAAGTTCACGACAAATAGAGTCATTGCAACCAGTCCAAAAGCTTCCTTAGGTAAAAAACGAGCCAAAATAGAAACTTGTAATAATTGAAATATTGATCGTCCAATCGTTCCAATAGTGGTCCACTTAACACCCGCTATTGCATTTTTTTTTAAAGACATATTATTAATCTAAAAGCATTTTATTCAATTCTAATAAGTCTGCCAAAACATTCTCTGTCCCAAATATTAAATCAAGCTTATTTCTATTATTTTCAATTTCCACAGCGTTTAGCCTTGTTAACATATTTCTCTCGAAATCGCGATCTAGACTATTAACAACAATACCTTTTCTAATTAAATAGTGATAAGCTGGATTCTTCTCTGATAAATACAATCTAGCACCCATATACAACATTGCAATAATATTCCCCATAGCTTGTTGGCGATAATGATAAAAAATGCCAACTGAACAAGTTTGCAATAATTGGATATATTTGGCTCGATCCATAAAATTAAGAAGTGGGCAAAAGTGATTCTCTAAAAAGAGGTTACCATGTTCAATTACTTGCTCCTTATATGCTTCATTTTTACTATAGCTCAGAATAAAATAAACCTCACTCATAGCATACTTATAATTAGAAATTATATCAATTACATCGAGATAGTTTGATTCTATAGTATTTGAATTGCCAACAAGAATATTATTTGCAGATTCAGTAATTCTTAAATTATTATTACCTGCCAAATATTGGTCAATAGTGCTGAAAGCAACTTCTACAAAATTGAGATTTTTAAATTCATAAAATTTATGAAAAAATTCGAAGTCTTCTTTAATATAACTACAAAAAAAATCAATCTTTCGCATAGCACTTAGTTGAATGCTAACAGGATCTTTTCTCATTTTAAAAACATTGTAAAGTATCTTCCTAAGAAAATCAACCTTTTTCAGTTGCCATTCAAGAAACAGAATTGGATAATCTTTCTTTAAAAATTCTCTTGTTTTATTGCCATATAATAAAGGAGCAATTTTAGGAAGCATATAAATATCATAGCCCCACACTATCCATGCTATTTTTACTTTTACGTTCAATTTATTAATAGCATGCGCAAATTCAAAACACAGTGAGTGCACGATAATTGCCTGTGGTTTAATTATGTCTAAAACGTCATTTATATCTTCACGACTGCAATTAAATCGTTTTATAAAATAACCGTCTCTAGTGATATATTTAAATTTCGTCCTATCATCATTCCCAAAAACAAGAAATAAGTTATTGTCAGAAACTTGTAGATAATTATCAATTAATTGATCAATTATTTTTTCATCAACCACAAAATGAACTATCATAATAAAATACTTTATTGATTCACTTAATAAAGTTATAAATTTTCTACAAATATAACTATTCTTAAACTACAAAATAAGATGCGACTTTGTTAAAAAATACTATGCTTTAGTCTGCGCCTTTCGGTTATGAAAGAAAGTAGATATCAAATCAATTATATTATCAATATCTGATTCTGTTAGTTCATAAAACAGAGGAAGTCTAACTAAACAATCAGAATACTTATCAGAACACACTAATTCTGTTCCTTCATATTTGTCTCTATAAAAATCACTTTTATGTAAACTTAAATAGTGAAAAACTGAGAGGACATTCCTGTCTTTAAGAAATTCAATAAAACTTGATCGTTCTTCAAGCGAATTGCAAATAATATAAAACATATGTGCATTCTTTGTTGCATAATCTGGGACTTTGGGTAAAGATAAGTTATGCACTTTTGCTATTAAAGATAATCCATCATTATATCTATTCCACAGCAACAATCTCTTTTTCTGGATATCATCAAGATTTTCTAATTGTGCATAAAGAAAAGCAGCAATTATCTCCGATGGTAAGAAAGAAGAACCAATATCAACCCAACCATATTTATTTACTTCACCTCTAAAAAATTCAGCTCTATTTGTTCCTTTTTCCCAAACGACCTCAGATCTCTTAACAAATCTATCATCATTTATAATTAACAGACCTCCTTCCCCTGAATTAATATTTTTCGTCTCATGAAATGAAAATGTGGCCATATGCCCAATACCACCTAAAGGTTTACCTTTATAATAAGAATCTATTGCCTGAGCAGCGTCCTCTATAACTAAAATATCATACTTTTTGGCAATACTCATAATTTTATCCATATCACAAGCAATACCCGCATAATGAACTGGGACTATTGCTTTGGTTCTTGGAGTTATCAACGCTTCTATCAAATCTACATCAATACATGGATGATCATGTGCACTATCGCAAAAAACTATTTTTGCACCATGCCTAACAAAAGCTAATGCTGAAGAGACGAATGTATAAGATGGTACAATAACTTCATCTCCAGGTTTAATATCAGCAAGTATTGCACACATCTCCAAAGCATCTGTGCATGAAGTTGTAAGTAAGGTTTTTTTGAATGCATATCTATTTTCAAAATAGCTCTGGCATTTCTTTGTAAAAATCCCATTACCTGAGATTTTACCCGAATAAACTGCTTGATAAATGTAATGCATTTCTTTACCCGTAAGATAAGGTTTATTGAATGGTATCATATATATATGTTTGGTAGGTGAATAAATATGTATTATCTGAAAATATTACAGGATATATATTAAGAATTAAATTTTCATCAAATTGGAGGCATAAAGAAATTTATACTTTTTTTTGTAAAACGATCCCAACAAACAAGGAAAATGTTAATTGATCTGGATTATAAAGTACCTCTAGCATTATTTGCAGAACCGAATTTACGTTTACAAAGAGAAACAAGTAAATCTCACTTGAAACACATTGATTGTTTAATAACTCGAACAATTAAACAATATTCAAAGATACTCTTTGCTATTAAATTTTCATTCTACATAATTATTGTAAATACAATCTATAAATCATATATAATCATGTATGAATGAAATTAATACAGAATATCCTGCATTATTTTAAATATCATATATTACAATAACTGAACCCAGACTCTTCAATCTCTTTTTTATCATAAATATTGCGCCCATCAAGGATAAGCGAACCTATCATTGACTTTTTAACAACACCCCATGTTGGCATTCTGAATTCTTTCCATTCCGTTACTAGCATAAGAGCATCAGAATCTAAAACTGCATCATAAATATCACGCCCAAAATATAGATTTGAAGAATCGGATTGAATTAAACTAGCCATCTTAAAGTGAATTATTTTTTTTGCTTCAACCATAGATACTGGATCAAAAACACGAACCTTGCATCCAGCACTAAGCAGTTTTTCGATTAGTACTAGTGAGGGTGCTTCGCGCATGTCGTCAGTATTTGGTTTAAATGATAACCCCCAAATACAAATCGTTTTTCCTTCTAAATTAGAATTGAAGTATTTCTCAAGTTTATGGAATAACACTTGTTTTTGGTATGCATTTACCTCTTCTACAGCTTTAAGAACACGCAATTCGTATCCATTTTTGTCAGCTGTTTGTATCAGAGCTTTTACGTCTTTAGGAAAACAGGATCCTCCATAACCACAACCTGCATATAAAAATTTACCTCCAATACGTTGGTCTGAGCCTATACCTTTACGCACCATATTAACGTCTGCACCTACAAGTTCGCACAAATTGGCCATGTCATTCATAAAACTGATACGGGTAGCTAACATGGCATTAGCTGCATATTTAGTCATTTCTGCCGAAAGAATATCCATAAATATTACCCGGAAATTATTCAAAAGGAATGGACGATAGAGTTTAGTCATTAACTCCTTAGCCTTTTCGCTCTCAACACCAACGACTACTCGATCAGGGCTCATAAAGTCTTTAATAGCATCACCCTCTTTCAAAAACTCGGGATTTGAGGCAACATCAAACTCAATTGAAACACCACGTTTGTCTAATTCAGCTTGTATCGTTTGTCTAACCAACACAGCAGTTCCAACCGGAACTGTACTTTTTGTAACTAGTAATAAATACTTCTGCATGTTTTGCCCAATTGTACGAGCAACATCAAGAACGTATTTTAAATCAGCACTACCATCGGCATCAGGAGGTGTTCCAACAGCGCTGAAAACCACCTGTACATCATTAAGTACATCTATTAGCTTTGTCGTAAAATGCAACCTTTCTGCATTTACATTTCTGATAACCATATCCTCAAGACCTGGCTCATAAATAGGTATTATTCCCTTTTTTAGATTTTCAATTTTACTTGTATCAATATCTACACAAGTAACATCAACACCCATTTCAGCAAAACAAGTTCCCGAAACTAAACCAACATATCCTGTTCCTACAATTGCAATATTCATCTATTATATATCAAATTAAAATTGAGACCAATAAGTATTTGTGATTCTTAAAATGATTATTTAAGAACTCCTAATGAATCTAATAGAATGCTCGATCGAATCATTACTCACCGCTTTAGAACCTCCACTCGAACCTTTAGAATCACTACTCGAGACTTTAGAATCATTACTCGAGACTTCAGAATCATTACTCGACACTTTAGAACGATCACTCGAGGCTTTAGAATCACTACTCGAGACTTTAGAACGATCACTCGACACTTCAGAATCATTACTCGACACTTTAGAATCACTACTCGAGACTTTAGCTGGAGTTATTAAGTAAAAAGTAATAAATCAGGTCAATCTATTCTTCCTTTTTCATATTCTATTTACTTTTCAGGGGTTTTGAGTGCAGATGTATCATCCTTACCTTTCGCCACCTGACGAACCTTCTTAAGTAGTTGTAAAAAAGCATAATCTGCTGCCTTTGCAGCATCTGTAGCTTTATACAAAATTTTGCCCACCGAGAGTATCTCACTATCTTGTTCATACAACTCGTTCAACAACGATAAATTATTCTGGACTATGCCTCTGCGATTGCTGGTAATCTCTATTTGTTGTTGCTTATCAGCCACCAACGATTGGGAAGCTGTAGTCAAACCATCAATTAGTTCATCCGTCAAACCTTGTTCCGCTAACGAAACTTTGTAAGTCCGAATATTTGCCAACACAACATGCAAATTAGCAATAACACCTTCCACATCTTTCGAATCGATGCTTTTACGCAAAGCAGCCAATCCAAAGCCGGCTGGTGTAATTTTCAAACTTGCTTTAGCCAGGTTAACATAGCCCGTTACCCGATTTACAGGATCAATTAATCCGTGAATCGTATCAGTGTACCTTTCGGTAATGATCTTTTTTGCCAGCGTCTCCGACTGAGGTTCCACTAAATCACTAACAACAGCGATTTTTGCGTCAAACTCAGCGACGTAGGTTGCATTAAATTTAGGCGAATAAGCAGTAAAATCTGCAAGGTCGCGTTTCAAAGCAAATGCAACAGCTCTCGAAACAACAGGCAATTCTTCATCTTTACAATTGTAGAATCGTTTGTTCATAACTTTTATTTTATTAGATTTAAAATAATAAAGTCTGAATATGAAAAAATCAGAATAGAAAGACCGTCTTTTGGCTGTGATTACACATCACTACTCAATTACTATCTATCATCAAATCAATTATCAACCCATCTATCAGTAGTCATCTCTGCCTGCTGACCTGTATTATTACTATCTGTAAAATTCGAATTATAAACGAACGTCTGTTCTCTCCTTCGAGCATTAAACCTTCATCATTTCGTTCCAATAAAACTACCCACGCAAGGATTCATCTATCGGGCTACAAAAGTAACATATTATTTTCACAATAGTGATAGAAAATAGAATAAAAATTTCCTCCAACCACCAATTAGTTAACACTCAATAATTTGAAAATAGAAAAAAAGACTACATAAATAGTTGATAACGACAGATGGTTCTGTTTAGTATGCAAAGAACAAAACGCTAACACAAACAAACGGATAAGATAATAATAGCTTAAGATACTGTTAAGTAGAACAATTACAATTGTCCCGATATCCCGTAAAAACAGCAGTTTTAGAGAAGATGCAAAAAAAAATATCACATAAGAAAACACAAACACAAGATCTAATAATGTCGTTTATGTTATTCTAAAATGAATGCTTCGAGCGCTTGGGATCACTACATAAAAACTTGTTGCAACAATAAAGGAAGAATTGGTGTAAAAGTGTAATTCGGGAGATAAAATTCATCTGTGAGAATCCGAATAATCTGTGGTCAATAAATTGGTGTAAGAGTGAAAGAATGTAAAGGTGTAAGAGTATAAATCGGAAGACTACCCCTTTAGCCCCATCAAGGAGGGGGACAGAAATAAAATCCATCCACAGAACTTGCTAAATGAGCGGGAAATAACAGTCTAGTGCATCTCGGTACCTCCCGATGCTCGGGAGGCTCCATAAGTCCTCTGTGGTAAAAAACAGTATATCACCCAACAGGTCGACTATAGCGGCCGTGCGGTTGAAATAACAGCTTAGTGAATCTCTGTGTTCTTAGTGACTTAGTGGTAAAAATGATAAATTAGTGCAATTAATAAAATTTGTTGTTTAAATAACACATCCACTACAATAAGACATATATAATATCATCCCTACGGGATTCGCAAAACAACGCTACATACATGGCTACCATACTATCATCCCTACGGGATTTAGCACCGCACTAGCCTCGTAGAGGCAACAGTATGGTAGAAAATTAAATCACAGAACAACACGAGTACCGTAGGTGCGACATTAAATCTCAGAATAGTGATTTTAGATACAAACCACGAATGATATCACATGGTGTATAGGTGTAATTGTGTAAATTGGTGAAAGGGTGGAAAAGTGTAATTTTCAATCTGTGCGAACCATTATAATCAGTGGATAATCAATTGGTGTAAAGGTGGAAGAGTGGAAGGGTGGAAAAATAAATCACAAGCGAGATACAAACAGATTAGTGATTCTCTATGTTCTTAGTGACTTAGTGGTAAAAAGGGTGTAATAGTGTAAGGTGTAAATTGAGAAAACAAATCATCTGTGGGAGATAACTGCTTAGTGAATCTTTGTGCTCTATGTGACTTAGTGGTAAAAATACATATCACCCGACAGGCCGACTATAGCGGCCGTTCGGTTGAAATAATAGCTTAGTGAATCTCTGTTATCTAAGTGACTTAGTGGTGAAATTTAGCCTCATAGAGGCGGCAGCATGGTAGAAAAAAAAGAGACCCTGCACACAAGCAAGATCCCTTTAATTATGAATTGTGAATTATAAATTATGAATTACTTGTACTGAGCTTAGTTGAACTTGCACTGAGCGTAGTCGAAGTATTAATTAGTCTTCTTTCATCGCATTCTTCAGAAACAACGCCCCTAACAAATAAAACACGATCAGGAATCCACCCAATATACCACCAGTAGCCACTGCCTTTACCTTGCCGAGCTTTTCTTTCTCCAATGGGAAACGGGGCGTATCCACAATTTGTACAATTGGAGTTTCGCGCGCCATATCCAGTTTCAATGATTCCAGGTTCTTCAGCACCTCGGTATAGATCGTAGCGTAAAGTTGTGCATTATTCTGCTGCTTAAGCCCCGGCACAGCTGCTACCTGAAGCGCTGGATTGATATTGATCTGAGAAAAACTAGCACCTTTATAGAGCGAAGATTCATAGAGACGCTTTACTGAATCGGCCTTTGCTTCCATCATTTTTATATTCGCACGACTTTGTGCAGTACGTGTTTCGCTATAAAACTGATAGGTTTCTTTCATCAAAGTCTCTACAAACAATTTTGAAAAAAGCTCGTCCTTGCTTACAAAGTCCAGGTTCACCAGACTCAGTTTTTTATCTTTACGCGCTACAGTTAGGGCATTTGATTTGATGATTTTATCGTAAATTGAGTACAGCACACTGTCCTGCGTACGGGTAAACGCCTCCCGCTTTTGACCTATAGGAAAGGTCAGGGTTTGTAGTTCCTTGTTCTTAGTTTGATCTTTCCAATCATCTTTTAATTCATTTACCTGCGCATATACATCTACCAGGTTTTGTTTTTTACCGTAATAGTCCACCGGCGAAAGCAAGGTTTGTTCTACCGAGTGGCGCGACTGAATAATCTCCAGCAGGTTATCACCACTAAAAGTACCATTACTGCCACCACCCATAAGGCCACTAATACCAAAAGAAGAAGCCAAATCGGCCAATCCACCTCCCCCGGCAGATTTTTCCACCAAAGCAAATGAAAGATGAGCCGTATACTTAGGTTTTGCCATCATAGCCACTACCAAGCCAATGGCAGCACCCCCTAGTCCAAAAACAAGGATAATAAGCCACTTGCTCAATAGGTATTGCCACCATTCACGGGCCTTTTGCATTAATTCTTTTAACGATATCTCGTCGTCTTGTTGTGCGACTTTAATTTGTTCGGACATAAAATATTGTTTAAGCGTGTAAATGTTTATGGGTACAATTGTACAAAGGTGTAACTGTGTAACTGTGTAATTGTGTAATTGTGTAATTGTGTAATTGTGTAAAACGCAATTTTATCTGTTTGTTACTGGAAGTCAGTTATCAATATTAGTACCAGCTCTTACTGTTTACTGATAACTGATAACTACTTACTGTTCACTGCTTACTATTTACTATTTACTGATTACTATTTACTGATTACTGATTACTGATTACTACTTACTGTTCACTGATGACTGATAACTGAATCTTATTTCAGCATCGAATAAATCAGTGCTACAACCGATGTAACAGATGTCATCACAGCTATATTTTCTGCTGGTGATAGCTTGGCTTTCAGTTCAGCAGGTTTTTCGGGAACGACAATACGTGCACCCGGTTGAATTTTAGGATAAAAACGAATCCACATAAAACGACTGGTACTTTTCGCAGTTCCGTTGGCATAAAGTACAAATACTTTCTTTTTCTCTGCCTGTAAACTAAAGCCACCAGCATTATCAATATATTTACCCAGACTCATCCCTTTTTGATACCCTACATAGGTTGGGAAAAGCACCTCACCCATTACACGTACCGTTTGTAACTCACGGGGAATATAGATATTATCATCCTCTTCCAGGAAGAAATCGTTCTTACTACCCGGATGTTTCATAATCTCGGCAAGATTAATACCCACCACACCTTCATTTTTATATATTTTATCTACCTGAGCGGATTTCTGTAACGAATCCTTCATCGCAATTCCTGCTGAAGCTGCACCAGCAGTTTTGAGCATCGTAACATCCAATTGATTATCCTTTTTCGATTGAAGTTGTTTTTTTGTATTCTCTTTGGTAAGATTATTCAATCGTTGCTCTACACCTGTAGCCTTTTCGGTACGGATAAGGAATGCACCCAACGGATAAGCGTATCGTGTAAAACCACCTGCACGCATAATTACATCCGAGATACGTTCGGCCTTATTCGTGATATTATAAGACCCCGGTTTAATTACCTCACCTTCTACCTTCACCATACGTACATCTTCGTAACCGGCAATGGTGCGGACAATAATACGGTCACCATTTTGAAGCACCATATCACTCACTCCCTTTTTGAAGTTCAACTCTTTGTCCAATGCAAATTTAAATACGATGGTTCTTTCGTTGGTATTCAGCAGTTGTTCAGGATCACGGATAACACGCACTAACTCTACTGAATCGGTCAAAGCCATTGCTTTAAATCCTTTTGCTTTGAAAATTGCGTCCTTCAAGGTAATATTCTCAACAAACTTGAATTTACCAGGCTCATTAACAGCACCCATTACTTCCACCATTTGTTCCTCGCGGTAATCGAAGAGACTTTTAATCACTACCGAGTCATCTTTTTGAAGTAAAACATCGTTAGCAGTTCCTTTCAACACTTCACCCAAATTAAATCCAATAATTTCGGGAATTTGATTTGGCTGCTTACGATTCACATAAGCCATATTCAGAAACGCATCTTCTTTCAAACCACC
>Ga0302284_1000239_pt1 | contig 27687 bp, 23 predicted proteins | sample III_Fen_E2_1_FD_198760 | JGI IMG/M metagenome (GOLD analysis project Ga0302284, IMG submission 198760) | Peat permafrost microbial communities from Stordalen Mire near Abisko, Sweden - III_Fen_E2_1 | ecosystem: Environmental > Terrestrial > Soil > Wetlands > Permafrost | place: Sweden: Abisko...
CGGAACCTCCATCATAAAGGCCATGTAAAAACTCCGTGGGGAAATAAATCTCATTACCATTGTTAAGAGCATTTTCAACATACTTGTATCCAGGGTAATGCTTTGTATTTGTTCCATTTACAATTGCCCATGGCTCAATTACAGTTCTTTTCTGAGGGTCGTAGAGTGCATAATCACCCCTGACCTCTTTATTAAAACCTCCCTCATTCCCATTATCCCACAGAACAATGGAAGGATGATTTACATCGCGCACCACTAATTCTTTAACAAGCCGCTGTGCCGTAGGAGTATCATAGAATTTCTGCCAACCTGCTAATTCATCCAGAACAAACAACCCGAGAGAGTCGCAGGCATCGAGGAAATACTGGTCAGGCGGATAATGACTCATCCTTACGGCATTCATATTCATATCCTTCATCAGGTTTATATCATCAACGGCAAGTTGTTTGCTGCTTGTACGTCCTGAAGAAGGCCAGAATGTATGACGGCAAACACCACGGAAGATAATTTTCTGGCCATTTACATAAATACCATCACCGGTTTTAACTTCAATAGTTCGGAAACCAAATTTCTGAGTTATCTGATGTATAACTTTCTTCCCATTTTTCAGGGTAACCATTACCTGATACCTTCCTGGAAATTCGGGGTTCCAAAGTGTCGGATTCTTAAACTGCCCTTTAATTTCAGTTTTGTTACTGTTATCAGTAAGAACCACATCTATGGTGGGACCAAAAGGCTTCCCATCAAGAGTTTGCACCTGAGCTTCAATTATATCAGCCTTGACCTTCCCTTCCGTAAAAACATCCATATTGAAAGAACCGTCAGCTCTGGCATCAACTGCAATACGATCTATAAACCGTTCTGGAACTGCTTCGAGGTAAACCGGACGAAATATGCCGCCAAACACCCAATAGTCCGAAATCCTCTCCGCCCTGTTAATACTTTCGTTTGCGGATTCTTTGCTTACGGTTACTTCCAGCAGATTCTTACCTCCAAAGTTCAGCAGATCTGTTATATCATATTTGAAACGATAAAAAGCCCCCTGGTGAACAGGTCCGGCAATCTTTCCATTAATTCTTACTTCAGTATCTGTCATTGAGGCTTCAAATACAATAAAAATCCTCCTTGTTTTCCAGTTCCTTGAAACAGAAAACTCATATTTATAAAGTCCTTTTTCGTTAGCTGTCAGATCAGTCTTACCGTAGTGATATGATCCAAAACCCTGCAACTCCCAGTTTGAAGGAACGGCAATTTTGCTCCAGTTGCCACTGTTTCGGCCATTTGTGCAAAAGAAATCCCATTGCACGGTATGATCTTTATCAATGCCAGAGAGATATATAACCTCAGTTTTCTGAGCAGTCAGGGAAAGACCCAGAGAAAAAATCAATGTAAATAAAAATATTCTTTTCATAATTCATACGGCATATTACTTTACTGCAATTTTGTAAAAAGAATTTAAAACAATCTGGTTTTTCAATTATATTTAAGAAATATTAATTGTTTAACCGAAATGAAAAGAAAAGTAACCCTTTCTTTTATTGTAGTTTGCATTCTGATTTTAACCTCTCATGCTCAGAATTTGCCTCCAAAAATTACGGACTCAAATACTCCGCTTCATCTCCTTCAGCCAGATTATCCTGTACCTTACGGACCGGCCAAAGTTGAAGATATCACTGCGGTTCTGAACCGGATTTATAATTATCTCGATGTATCTACTCCGGCCAAACTAATCGACCGCCAGACAAAGATGGCTGTCGCTGACATATCAAAACTCACTCCTGGTTCTGTATTTGAACCCGGAGTATTCAGGCTCATCAGTTATGAATGGGGAGTAGCTTATGGAGCAATGCTATTGGCCGGGGAAGCTACGGGTGACAATAAATTCAAAGAATATACAATAAAACGAATGAACTTTATTGCTGATGTGGCTGCGTACTTCAAATCAGTTCAGGGAGCAAATCAACAGGCGAATAATCCGGTAAGGTCAGTGCTGGATCCTCATGCTCTCGATGATGCAGGTTCAATGTGCGCAGCGATGATAAAGACTTTAAACTCCGGTGGAAATCCGGCTCTGCGTTCATACATAGATAATTACATAGATTACATTTCCAATAAGCAGTTCCGCCTGAAAGATGGCACTCTCGCCCGTAACCGGCCGGTACCTAATACTCTCTGGCTTGATGATCTTTATATGAGTGTGCCTGCCCTGGCTCAAATGGGTAGATTAACCGGAGATAAAAATTACTTTGATGATGCGGTTAAACAGATTCTGCAATTTTCACGACGAATGTTCAATAAAGATAAGGGACTCTACATGCATGGCTGGATACAGGATATGAATGTTCATCCTGAATTCTACTGGGCCAGGTGCAATGGATGGGCACTCCTGAGTATGACAGAGCTTCTGGATGTTCTCCCTGCAAAATGCCCTGGACGAGAGGAAATCCTTGACCTGCTTAAGGCACATATCAGGGGACTTGCAAATCTTCAATCGGGAAACGGTTTATGGCATCAGCTGCTTGACAGAAATGATTCTTACCTGGAAACATCAGCGACAGCAATATACACTTATTGTATAGCTCACTCAATAAATAAAGGATGGATCGATGCACAGGCACATGGACCTCTGGCCGTTCTGGGTTGGAACGCAGTTCAGACGAAGGTAAACTCTAATGGAGAAGTTGAAGGAACCTGTGTCGGAACAGGATTGTCGTTCGATCCCGCATTTTATTATAACAGACCTGTAAATATTGCAGCGGCACATGGCTATGGACCTGTTATTATGGCCGGGGCTGAGATGATAAAACTTCTGAAGAATTATCAGATTGTAATTAACGATGCTGCTGTAATGTTTTATCCATTAGGAACTGAATGGAACAAATATAGATGATTTAGCATCTGTGATTCTCTGTGTCTTCTACGTGGCTCTCTGTGTAATAATTTTTCAAGAACTTACACAGAGGAGCACAGAGGAGCACAGAGTTACACAGAGAAGAAGATGTCCTGACGTTAGTCAGATAAAGCCTGGTATACCATTGCCCTGAACTTATCAGTTATTTCTGAGTGGCTGAAAGGACTTTGCTGCAAAAATAACAGACAAACAAGCCGTTCTTTTGGATCAGCCCAGTAAGTGGTCGCAAAATATCCTCCCCATGCAAACGAACCTGCAGAGATTCCCAGTTTTGTCTGACCACCTGCAGTTGTGATCTCAAAACCAAGTCCGAATTTATCCATTCCCAGATTCAAATCGCCTATTTGATTTGATGTCATTAACTCCACAGTACGTCTTGCCAGAAGTCTCTTTCCATTATATTCCCCGTTATTTAGCATCATTTGTAGAAAAGTCGCATAGTCCTTAATCGTTGAGCTTAGCCCTGCACCACCTGAATAATAAGTACCCCTTGCAAGAAGAGGATAATTTGCAAAGTCTCCCGGAGAGTTTATTAAGTGATGGTTTTTATCCTCAGCAATAACTTTTACAAGTCTTTGTGCTTTTATTGAAGGCACATAAAAATAAGTGTCATTCATCCCTAACGGTTCAAAGATATGGGTGTGAAAATAATGATCAAGGCTCTCTCCGGATAATATTTCCACAAGGTATCCAAGGACATCCACATTTAGTCCATAGGTGAATCTCTCTCCCGGTTGGTGTACCAGAGGTAATTTTCCAAGTGCCCTGATTTTGTCACCCAGCACCATTTTATTACTCCCAAAACCACCCGGAATACCAGATTTAGCATAAATAGCTTTCATATTTTTAGAACCAATACCTGCATAATCAATTCCCGAGGTATGTGTCAATAGATCTCTTATAGTGACCTCCCGGTTTGCTTTGATAGTAGTATAAGTGCTATCTTTTTCATTGAATTTATCAAGAACCCGGGGATTGGCAAATTCGGGAATATATTTTGAGATAGGGTCATCTAAAAGGAACTTACCTTCCTCAAATAACATCATTACAGCGACACTGGTAATTGCTTTAGTCTGCGATGCAATACGAAATATATCATCTTTCTTCATGGGTGTTTTGGCCTCAACATCGTTTACTCCAAACGATTTATTGTAAACAATCTTTCCATCGCGGGCTATAAATCCTACAGCACCGGCAATCCATCCGCTATCAATACCCTGCTGAAGCATTTTATCGATGCGGAGAAGACGTTCCTCAGAAAATCTTGCAGCTGCAGGGGATTCTTCCTTTAATTCTGTACTCTGAGCAATTGAACAGGAAATAAAGAGAACAAGGGCAACAGACATAAAAACAACTTTTTTCTTCATATCAATGTCATTTAAATAATTTATAAACTTCTGATCCGGCAAGCAGGAAACATCCCAATCCGAAATCCTCAAAATTTGGAACATTTTCATATCCAACAGGCTGACTGTCTTTTGGTTCTTTTCCGGTTCCCTGTACATATCCCAGAAAACCATTCTGATGCAGCGACTCTGCTATAAGCGCATTCCAGGCTTTCATCACAACCGGCTTATACTGCTTTTTACTGATCAGACCTTCATTTATTCCCCAGGCCATGCCGTAAACGAAAAGCGCAGTTCCAGTAACTTCTTTGCCTCCAAAATGAGTTGAATCCTTCAGGCTTACATTCCAGAAACCATCTTTCCGCTGCAGCGGAATAAGTGCTTCAAACATCTCTTTAAGAGTGCCTGTGTATTCTTTCCTGTACTTACTTTTTCTGGGTAAAAACTCCAGAGTCCTTACCAATGCTGCAACTACCCAGCCATTACCTCTCGACCAGTAACAATTTTCACCATTTGGCTCTTTATATGGCGGAACAAAATCCTTATCCCTCCACCAGAGATGGTCTTTAGAACTGTACAGTCCGCTGGTTCCATGTTTGAGTTTGGTATAAAGATACATCTCATTCATCCGGTCAAAGTAACTTTTATCATTGTAAATTGAACCTAACCTGGCAAAGACCGGCATTGCCATCTGAAGAGCATCAATCCAGTGCCAGTCGTCAATTTTCTCAGTTACAAGCATGCTGTCAATACAGGCTTTAATGTCTTTTATTCTTTCCTCCTTATATCTGTCCTGGAGATACAGATCTATATAGGTTTGACCGCAACACTGGTTATCTCCGTTTCTGGTTTTTATCCCATCGCGTAATCCCCATTTATGAAATTCTCCCCATCGCAAAGCATAATTGAGATAAGCCGTATCAGGTTTTAGCTTATTTAAGGCCATCAGTCCCTCATAGTAAACCCCACGAGTCCAGATATTGCTTGGTCTTGGCTTGTCTGTAATGATCAATGTGCCTACATCAGGCCATTTATCCATGAAATATTTATTGGCCAGAACCATCGATTCCATGGTCTGTTCCTTAGAGACCTGCTGAGCATTTATAACATTAAATGAAAAGATGATCAAACCAAGAATATTAATTGCAGTAAATAATTTCCAATTTGTATTCATGTACTTTTGGGATAACTCGTTGTACAACTTAGTGTTACTTTTGTGATCCATTGTGGTAAAATATAAACACAAAGGTGCTCTAAGGATTTCACAAAGGCATACAAATGATATTATAAAGGGTCTTATCTCTTTTTTGCATAATTCAATAACAAATCTGTCAGATTCTCGGCGGCTTTGCGGTTCTCAAAACTTTGCGGAAGACGATCATGATCAATATACTCATTATATATCCATGGGTCACCTATTGCAAAAACATACCCCTTTCCAAATTTATTTTCTGCTATAAGGACTTTCCCCTTTTCAGTCAGAATAGCATGCGCAGTTCCTGAGAGATTAATGTCAGAAACCTCTTTGATATATATTTTCTTTACCCCTTTAAATAGCGGATGATCAGGCAGATTAACTGATGCTCCCATTTCAAAATCAGTACCTGTGACACGATGTAAGGTTACATGGTTAAATGTCATGCCAAACTGCGACATCAGCATATTCAGATGGGTGAACTCACAATTAGGTCCGTCGTTTGCCAATACCGCAATGACACCACCAGCCTCCACCCATTTTTTTATTGAACCTATATCTTCAGGATTTATATAATTCGGAACCGGTGTTTCTGTGGTAGTGTCAGGATCAACAATTATATAGATATTGACTTTACTTAAAACCGCGTCATCAGGTTTTCCGAGAGTTGTAATTTTTGCTCCCCTGCTGGTAAATATTTCTCCCCATCTGGAATAACCGCTGAACGCCGTATCAGTCCAGAGATAATGAAACGGCTTCCCGGTTTTGGCATTGGTTTCATGGTTATACCAGTTATCGAGACCGACTACCGCCTGTGAACACACATCTTGAATACAAAAGGCAAATAAAATCGGCGATAAGAATAATAAATTCCATTTGAGAACTTTTTGCTTTTCCATACTCTTTCAGGGATTAACTATCTCAAAAATATAAAACATTAATGATGATGCAATGATATTCTAAAACATATTCCTCAGTTTGACTTAATAATTATCTTTGATACTGAACTCTAATTTTGGTACCATATGAAAGTAATTTTAAAAAAAGCATTCATCACTGTAGCTTTAATGTTAGTCTGTTTTTCAATTAATTGTCAGGATCTTAACAACTCATTTAAACCCGGACAGATCTGGCCTGACAATGAAGGCAAGCACATTAATGCTCATGGTGGCGGAATAATATATTATAATGACACTTATTACTGGTTCGGCGAATACAGATTGCCCCGGTCAGAAAAAGACAAGAGTCGATATGGTGTAAGCTGTTACTCATCAAAAGATCTTCTGAACTGGAAAAATGAGGGACTTGCCTTAAAAGTCATAAACGATACAGCAAGTATTCTGAGTCCCGGGTGCGTAATTGAACGTCCAAAAGTAATATTTAACAAAAAAACAGGAAAGTTTGTGATGTGGTTTCATCATGAGCTTAAAGGACAAGGTTACAAAGCTGCATTAACAGGCGTCGCTGTAAGTGACAATGTGACAGGTCCTTATAAATATATACGAAGCCTTCGTCCAAATGCAGGTGTATGGCCGCTGAATTTTCCTGAAGAGTACAAAAAGGCCAAAATAAAAGATGGGGATCTTAAAAGCTGGTCAGACGAATGGAAACTTGCTGTAAGGGAAGGACTCTTTGTAAGGCGCGATTTTGAAGGAGGCCAGATGGCACGTGACATGACAATTTTTGTCGATAAAGACGGGAAAGCTTATCATGTCCACTCAGCTGAAGAGAATATGACCCTGCATTTTTCTGAACTTACCGATGACTATCTCGATTTTACAGGAAAATATATCCGTGTCCTGCCCGGAGAATCGAATGAGGCACCTGCGATTTTTTATTCAAAAGGCAAATATTTCATGTTTACATCAGGTACCACAGGATGGAAGCCTAATCCGGCCCGCCTTGCAGTTTCCAAAAAAATATTTGGCGACTGGAAGTCAATCGGAAATCCCTGCAAGGGAACAGAAGATGAAAACAAAATCAGCTTTGGCTCCCAGAGTACGCAGATTCTTCCTGTCTACGGTAAAAAAAATGTATTCATCTATATGGGTGACAGATGGACACCGGATAATCTTGCTGATAGCAGACATATCTGGTTGCCGGTTGAATGGGAAAAGGGAAATCCGGTTATCAGGTGGTATCCCAACTGGAATCTGAATAAACTTTAATAATAATAAAATATGTCTTACTTTTTTTACCTTTAGATTGACAAACAAAACTACTAACTTATAAAGCCATGAAAAGACTAGCCTGTTCAATTACTGTTCTGATGTTTTTTATAATATCCGGGATCTCCGTAAATGGCCAGGGTAAAACACCTGAAAAGAGCAATCCAGATAACACGCTGACTGACAAAGAAACAAAAGAAGGATGGATGCTCCTGTTTGACGGAAAAACAGGTGCAAACTGGATGAATTATAAAAGTAAAACATTTCCTGTAACCGGATGGACCATTAAAGACGGGATTCTGACTGTTAACTCAGGGACCGGTACACAAAATACCGGCGGAGATATAGTCACTGTAAACAAGTATAAAAACTTTGAACTGAGAGTTGATTTTATGTATACTCCGGGCGCTAACAGTGGTATAAAATATTTTGTCGATACTGAAACTAATAACGGAGCTCTGGCATCCATTGGCTGCGAATACCAGATTCTCGATGACAAGCTTCATCCCGATGCCAAACTTGGAATTAATGGCAACCGGACCCTTGCAGGTCTTTATGATCTTATTCCACCAAAAAACAAGATGGATAATGGACCCGATAAATGGAACCATGCGACTATTATTGTAAAAGGAAATCATGTACAACACTGGCTTAACGGACAAATGACTGTTGAATATGACAGAGGCACACCAGCCTGGAAAGAGCTTGTAGCAACCAGCAAATTTAAAACATCTCCTGAGTTTGGAGAGGTTACTGAAGGACATATACTTCTACAGGATCATGGCAATATCGTTTCCTTTAAGAATATAAAGATCAGAGAGATAAAAGATTAGAAAAAGCATACCACAATGAAATCATTCCGGATAACTAAAAAATTATTTGTTTTAAGTCTGTCAGCTTTTGCAGTTATTTTCTGTTCCTGTAAAAAAACAGTAATAAATGAGGTTAAAGTACCTGATTTTGCAACTCTATCATCACAATTCAACGATCCGCCAAGGGAGTACACCACAGCTCCATTTTTTGTATGGAATGGTGAGATTACCAAAGATGAGATAGACAAAGACCTAATCAGTTTTAAAAATGCCGGCTCATCACAGGTCTTCATACACCCACGCCCGGGACTAATTACTGAGTACCTTTCAGAAAACTGGTTTGAACTTTATGAGCATGCTGTTGAAAAAGGGAAGGAACTGGGAATGAATATATGGATATATGACGAAAACTCCTATCCCAGTGGTTTCGGTGGCGGCCATGTTCCTGATGAAATGCCCGAATCTTATAACAAGGGACAAGGCCTGAATATGTCGAAATTTGATGTATTTCCTGACACATCCGGTAAATATTATTTATGCCTGAAAGAAGAAAATGGGACCTACAAGGATATTACAGCCTCCCTATCAGATGAAAAAGGGAAGAGCGGTAAATATTTTCTATTTTCAAAAACATTTAACAGAAAGTCAGATTGGTATGGAGGTTTTTCCTATGTTGATCTGCTTTACCCCGGGGTGACTCAGAAATTTATTGAAGTTACTATGAAGGGTTATGAGAAGTATCTCGGTACTGAATTTGGAAAAACTATTCCCGGCACCTTCACCGACGAGCCTCAAATTGAATCTCCGGGAGGAATTCGATGGACACCAGACTTGTTTGATGTATTTATGAAACAGTGGCATTATGATCTTAAGACTCAGTTGCCTTCACTTTATGAGGAAACTGGCGACTGGAAAAAAGTAAGACATAATTATACACAAACTCTCCTTCAGCTATTCATCGACAGGTGGTCAAAACCCTGGCATAACTATTGCGAAGCAAAAGACCTGAAATTCACTGGTCATTACTGGGAACACGAATGGCCAAATATGCGTCCGGGGGGAGATAATATGGCAATGTATGCGTGGCCCCAGGTTCCGGCTATCGATATGCTATTTAACCAATGGGACGATTCTACAACTAAGGCCCAGTTCGGTAACGTGAGATCTGTTAAAGAACTCGCCAGCGCTGCAAATCAGACAGGAAGACAGAGAAAACTATCCGAAACTTATGGTGGCTCCGGCTGGGATCTCACATTTACAGATATGAAACGTAATGGCGACTGGGAATATGCCCTGGGTGTAAACCTTATGAATCAACACCTTACATATTTCACACTTGCCGGAGCAAGAAAATATGACTACCCTCCCACTTTCGATTATCATGAGCCATGGTGGAATGACTATAAGTACTTAAATACACATTATGCCAGACTTTCGCTTGCATTGTCATCAGGAAGACAAATAAACGACATCCTGATAATAGAACCAACCACATCTTCATGGCTGTATGACTCATACACACAGCCCAATAAAAAGTCTGGTGAAATTGGTCAGACATTCCAGTCATTTATTACAAAACTTGAAAAAAGTCAGGTAGAATATGATCTGGGTTCGGAAAATATCATCAAGGATATGGGAAGTGTATCAAAGGGAAAACTCAATGTGGGTCAGGCTGGTTATTCGAGGGTTGTTATACCTCCTCTTGTAGAAAACCTCGATCATTCGACTTTTGAATTACTCAGGAAGTTTGTTTCAGATGGCGGCACTCTTCTCTTATTCTCGGTCCCAACTCTCGTGGATGGTTCCGAAAGTGAGGAATTGAAGAACTTCTTTATCAGGAAATCAGATAAGATTATCAAAATAAGCACTTTATCAGGGGAGATTATTAATAAGTACTTCAATAACATTAAGCTCAGCTTCGAGGGAGTGACGGGTGGAACACTTTATCATCACAGGAGAATTCTTTCAGATGGCCAGGTATTATTCCTTGTAAATTCGAGTCTGAGTGAACAAATGAGTGGTTCCCTTAAAACAAACGGGAAAGATGCTCTCGAGATGAATACTCTGACAGGAGAAATATATGGATATCCTAAAAAACTTTCGGGCCAGGATATAATGCTAACCTATTCAATTCCTCCGGCAGGCAGTCTTCTTCTGTTTATACCGGATAATAAAATGCCCGATTATGCAATTCCTCAAAGGGCAGAAAAATATATTTCAATGCTATCTTCCTCTCCATTAAAAATCGCAAGGAATGAGGACAATGTTTTAATGATCGATTTCTGTGACATTGAGGTTGGAAATGAGATCACAAAAGACCTGAATACTTATTATGCTGCAGATAAGGTATACAAGTATTATGGATTTAAAAACGGGAATCCATGGAACACTTCTGTTCAGTTCAAAACAAATATTGTAGACAGGGACACCTTTGGTCTGACCACAGGGTTTTCAGCAACATATCATTTCCCTGTCAAGGGGAAATTTGACTTTTCAAAAATCAAAGCTGTTGTTGAACGCTCAAATCTATGGAATGTTACTGTTAATGGAATTGAAATAAAACCGGAAAATAACAAGTGGTGGCTCGACCGATCATTTGGTGTATTTAATATCGGTGCTTTAATCAGGACAGGTGATAATACAATAACGCTTAAAGCCTCGCCTATGAAGATTAATGCAGAGGTTGAACCAGTTTACATACTTGGCGATTTTTATGTAAAACCTGCAGAAAAGGGCTGGAGTATTGAAGCATCATCTTCGGTTTATACCACAGGAAGCTGGAAAACACAAGGTCTTCCATTCTATTCATGGGGCGTAACATACAGTAAGGAATTCAATATTGAGAATGTTGCGGGCAATTGGGAAGTTTCTCTCGGCAACTGGACCGGTATACTTGCTGAAGTATCGGTTAATGGACAACGTGCAAACATAATTGCATTTCCTCCATATAAGAGTGATATCTCAGGATTGATAAAACCAGGTATAAATAAAGTTGATGTAAATGTTATTGGCAGTCTGAAAAATCTTCTCGGGCCTCATCATAATAATCCAAAACCAGGATTTGTTTCACCATGGACATGGAGAAATGTAAAAACTTATCCGGCGGGGAAGGATTACCAGATGATTGACTATGGGTTGTTTGATGACTTTGTCCTTTTGCATGGGATTCAGTAACCTGATGAAATACTCTATCTTTTTTTGATTGTTGCCGGGTGTTGGGTGCTCGGTACCAGCTGAGATCTACCTGGTACTGAGTCCCAGGACCCAGTACCTTTAATATTGCATTCTTCGAATACTCTCAAAGTAAGCGTACAACCAACTAAATATCAATATACTATTTTAGACCTATTGCAGGAAAGAATTATTTTTCTACATTTGAAACAATTTATAACTTGTTCGTCGTATAATATTAATTAATCTAAAACTACTTTAACGGAAAAGGGGGAAGTTGTACTGACTTCAAAATACCCGGTGAAACTTAAACTTAAAACTTAACCTATGAGAAAACTTTTTACTTTTATTGTTGCTATGCTCATTACCGGTAGTCTGATTGCCGGTGGACTGGTTACTAATACGAACCAGAGTGCTGCATGGGTTCGTCTTCCCTCAAGAAATGCATCAGTTGGAATCGATGCTGTTTATTACAATCCGGCAGGATTGATGAAACTGGAAAATGGATTCCATGTATCTATTTCAAACCAGTCAATTCTCCAGAAACGAACAGTAAAAAACTATTATGGAGGACCCGGGGGATTATATGGGCTTAATGAACAAACATACAACGGAACAGTTAATGCACCACTCTTCCCAAGTATCTATGCAGCTTATAAATTGGATAAATTTGCTTTCTCATTTGGATTTAACCCTATCGGTGGTGGTGGCGGGGCTGAATTTAAGAAAGGTTTGCCATCATTTGAAATGAGCCCTTCTGATCTTGTTCCCTCACTGGCTGCTTCATATGGAGCAGATGCTTATAAGTTAGACGCTTATTTTAAAGGTAGTTCCACTTTCCTTGGATATCAGGGAGGTGTATCATATAAGGTAAACGATATGATTTCTGTAGCTGTTGGGTTACGTTATGTTACAGCCAAGAATACTTATGCGGGTCATTTACAGGATATTGAAGTTGAACTTCCTACAGGATGGACAAGGGCCGATGCTATTATGAATGGAATTTCAGCAAGCTATACTACTGCTGCTACAGGCTCAAGTGCTCTTGTTGCCGGTGGTGCAGGTACTCTAACATTTGCTCAGGCACAGGGTCTCGGTATTATAACTGCAACACAAAGAGCTCAGTTTGAAGGTGCTCTTGTCGCTGTCGGATATCCGGCTGCAACACCAATTGCTCAAGCCGATGCAATTTATAAAGGTTCCTCAGCAAAATATGGCGCAACAGCCACTCTGCTTGGTGATCAGACGGCAGATGTATCGCAGACAGGTTCAGGAGTTGCCCCTATCTTCAGTGTTAACTTCTCACCATCAGAGAATCTGAATATAGCTGTAAAATTTGAAATGAAAACTAAGCTTGTTCTTACAAATGACACAAAACAGGACTTATTAGTTGCTTTTGATGCTACAGGTGCTCCGATCAAGATGTTTCCAAATGGCGCCAAAACTAAAAATGATATGCCTGCAATGCTTTCAGTAGGTATTGATTATAAAGTATCACCCAGTTTAAAGCTTTCACTTGGATCTAATTACTATTTTGACAAAGCAGCCAATTACGGACATACATATGATGATGATCTGAACTCATCAACACCTGCTGTAGCTCTCTCAAACGAACAAATCATTTCCAAAAACGGAATGTCTATTCAGGGTGGGCTTGAGTATAATATATCTCAAAAGCTTCTCATAAGTTGCGGATATGTATATGCGAATCAGGGGGTAAACAGTCTTTATCAGAGTGACCTCAATTACGGTCTTGGAACACAGACATTTGGTATTGGAGGAGCTTATTCATTTACCGATAAAATCCAGGTTAATCTTGGCTTTGGCTATACCAGGTATGAGGGTAACTCTAAAAATGTAAACCACGTTTTTGGATCAACACTTTATCAGCCTATTGAAAGTTATGGCAAAAGCACAAAGATGATTGGCATCGGAGTGGATTTCAGTTTTTAAATTAACCTGATCTATATATTACTAAGGCTGATCCGAAGGGGTCAGCCTTTTTTATTAATTGCCTCACCTCCTCCTGTCCCCCGCATACAGGAGGGCAGGGGATGATAAGTAATGCATATGTTTAAATTCACATATTTGATAATAGTTTATGTAATCGTGTCGGAAATAAAGTCCCTCCCTCCTGGGGGAGAGCATGCCCCGCCAAAGCGAGGGATTTAGGGAGAGGCATTATTATTAGTACTTTATCCCCTTATCATTCAGATATTTAATATACTGATCTACCCTTGGAGCATGTGAAGAGACCATCCTTTTATACCATACAGCCATATCAACATTATTGGCATCCTCAGCTGCCGCATTGATAATATTAATATATAACAGTCCCTCAATACCCAGGTTCTGACTATCGATATCATCAAGAATGTTCCTAAAGAGAATAATATTCCCGGCTGGTTGTCCTTTTGAGGCCAGGTCAAAAGCTTTGTCCAATCTGATATTCAGTTCGTTATCGAGTGTAACTCCATAAAACCAGAAACAATTGCTGATGCAATCTTCAATAATATCAATCCATTTTGTACCCGGCGTGAGCGGTGGAAATTCAAGAGTAAACTGAAGCTTTTCTCCGACACTCTTAAACTTGTAGCTATCGGGACAAACTGGAATGTTCACCGCTTTTTTCAGGTTCAGCCTGCTGCCATCGGGATAGATTATATATATTTTTTTATCAGCACAAAAGCTTCCTCCTTCATTCCTCTTGTTTTCGACACTGAGCCAGATTGTTGTGCCTTTTGGTGTGGCTTCAACCTTTGAAATCGTAAGGGTCTCATGACTTTTTAAGGCAATATTTGGCTGATTGTAAATTTGGGAATATATATCTGCTGAACATGTTATAATAAACATTATAACTAAAATTTCTCTGTTCATTTTTTTTGATACTTTTAGTTTTGGATTGCAATTTATTAATTTAATCTGCCAGTATTACAATCTATTTTTAGAATAATGGAATTTGATGAGTACAGGTGCGAATAATACAATGATATTCTTAATGTTAGTAATCAAGTTAACCAAATTGTAACAATTAAGTAACAGATACCTGATAACTATAACATTAAATGAAGTTAACTTTGCATCGGAATATTTTATAATTAAAGGGCCATCATTCATTGAAATAATAAATTAACATTAAGGATGAAAACAAAAAGAGAAGAATCAGTTATTGATATAATAAATACTTTCGAAGAAATGGCAGATACTGTACTTGCACAGCTTACTCTGCTTGAAAAATATATGGCAAAACCAGATGAGCCGGAATCCAATCAAATCATTTCTGAGATAAAGGAAAATGAAAATAAAATAGACAGATATGAAGTTCTGGTAAGTGAAAAATTTATCAATTTAATCATACTTTATCAACCTGTTGCTTCCGATATACGGAAGATTATTGCAATTGACAGAATGACAATAAACCTCGAACGGATTGGCGACCGTGTTATGAATATTCTTCATGCTACTGGCAATATAAAAAATTCTCAGGAGTATAAAGCCATGATTGATGTGCTTACAGTAATGCTTCTTTCCGGCACTTCAATGGTCGAAAAAGCGCTTCTATCATTTATTAACAATGATAATGAGTATGCTGTGTGGACCATTAAAAATGATGAGGTGGTTGATGATATGAACAATAAACTTCTTGTTAATAGCATTTCTAAAGCAAAGGTCAGTGATAAAACAAAAGAAATGCTGCTAAGCTACGTCGATCTTAAGGATATTATTACTAATCTTGAAAGGATTGCCGATCATGCAACAAATATTGCCGAAGCATCAATATACTCAATTCAGGGTACTGATATCAGACATTCAGGTTTGGATTCAAATCTGACAAAAAATGAAGAGAATAATTAATATCTGAACAATTATGGAACTTAGGGGAAAACGGATTCTTATTGTTGATGATGAAGAGGATCTTTGCGAAATCCTTCAGTACAATCTCAGCAATGAAGGTTATCAGACTGAAATTGCCCATTCTGCAGAGGAGGCTCTTAAAAGAACCCTTGGTAACTTTGATCTGGTTCTTCTGGATGTTATGATGGGTCCTATGTCGGGGTTTAAACTTGCTGATAAACTCAGGAAAGATCTGAAACTTGATATCCCTGTGATTTTTCTCACTGCCAAGGACACTGAAAATGATATTCTTACCGGATTTAGCCTGGGTGCGGATGATTACATTTCTAAACCATTTTCAGTGAATGAATTAACTGCAAGGGTAAAGGCAGTTCTGAAAAGATCATATACTGATAAGGTCAACAATAAGTCCATCATACAATTTAATGGAATTGACCTGGATACAGTTCGTAAACGACTTATAATAAATGATGAGCGGGTTGAGCTCACCAAAAAAGAATATGAAATACTGAAAACCCTGCTTGAAAATCAGGGTAAAGTCTTTTCCAGGGAAGATCTTCTGATGAGAATCTGGGGACAGGATGTAATTGTCACCGAACGTACTGTCGATGTTAATATTACACGGCTCAGAACCAAACTGGGCCAATTCGGTTCATCTCTAAAGAATAAAACCGGTTATGGTTATTTTTTCGAATTTTAACTAATTAGTTGTTTAATAATGATTGTCAGGAATAAATTCAGAAATAATCTCTTCATCTACTATTCATCAATTTTTGTATTATTCACATTATTGATATTAAGTTATATTTATAAGAGGGAGAAAGAGTTTCGGATCTCAACTCTTAATGACGAGCTTGATCATTTCACTGAAGTTGTTGATAATTACATTAAGGCAAATTCCATTTACGAAAATGGAAATTGGATCCTTACTGATTCAATAGTCAAAATCCTTCCAAAGGAGAATCTGAGAATCACTGTTGTCAGCCCTGACGGACTTGTTTGGTACGACAGTTCTTTCCGCGACTGGAAGAGTATGGAGAACCATAAAACAAGACCAGAGATCGTTGAATCGCTCTATTCAGACTTTGGTAAATCCATAAGGAAATCGGGTACAACTGGAAAGGACTATTACTATTATGCTAAGTATTACAACAGATACTATGTAAGGGCAGCTGTGATTTATGATATCAAAACTATAAATTTTCTGTCTGTAAAAAAGTATTTCATAATAATCATAACTCTTTCATTCATTGCAATATGGTTTGTTCTTTTGGTCGTTACCAACAAATTCGGCAAATCGATTGCCCACCTCAAGGACTTCGCAGTTAGTGTAGCTAATAATGAACAGTTTAGTTCAGATTCGAAATTTCCAAAAAATGAACTCGGCATTATTGGTGAAGAAATAGTTGAGATCTATAATAAAATGCTGAAGACGCAAAATGACTTATCCAATGAAAAGGAAAAGCTCTTCAGCCATCTTAATGCATTAAATGAGGGTATTGCATTTTTCTCACATGACAAGACGAAGATCCTCACTAATAACCACTTTATCCAGTTTATGAATATGATTTCAGGTGAACTGACAATTTCTTCTGCCAATTTTTTTAAAATACGTGAGTTTATCCCTGCAGTTGAGTTTATTGAAAAACAGGCTGGAATTGAAATCAGATCTTCTGATCTGCCAAAGATGGAATATCAGATCGGTAAGAACGGCAAATTCTTTAAAGTACAATGCGTTGTATTTCATGATAATAGTTTTGAAATAATTTTGAGTGATATCACAGTTGCAGAGAAAGGACGACTTATTAAGCAGGAGATGACCTCAAATATTGCGCATGAACTGAAGACTCCTGTCACTTCTGTAAAAGGTTATATTGAAACACTTATCAATGAACCTGAAATGGAATTCGAAAAACAAAAGTATTTTCTTGAAAAGGCTCTTGCTCAAAGTGACAGGTTAACCGGACTAATTAATGATATTGTTGTAATAAATAAAATTGAAGAAGCCGGCAATACATTTTTAAAAGTAAAGATTAATGTCAGAGAAATGCTTTGTGAGGTAAAAGATAATTTCAAATCTGCTATTGAAAACAGGGGAATGATAGTAGAGCTCAACGTAGATGATAATGTATATATCACATGCGATCGTTCCCTGGTAACCTCAGTATTCCAAAACCTGCTTGAAAACTCTGTAAATTATTCAGGTAATAATACAACTGTTTCAATTACATTATATAACCAGGATGAGAAATTCTGCAATTTTTCATTTTCCGATAATGGTGTAGGAATTCCGGAAGAGCATTTGGCAAGGGTATTTGAACGTTTCTATCGTGTGGATTCCGGGAGGTCAAGAAAAAGCGGTGGAACAGGACTTGGCCTGGCAATAGTAAAAAATGCTATACTTCTGCATAAGGGGGAAATTCAGGTAAGAAATAAAACAGGCGGAGGAATTGAATTCCTCTTCTCTCTTCCAAAATGAAATTTAACTCCTGTTCTATCCGAATCGTCCGGAGATATAATCTTCTGTCTGCTTCTTAGCCGGGTTGGAAAAGATAATTTCAGTTTTGTTCATTTCTATAAGGTCGCCAAGGTAAAAAAGAGCAGTTAAATCACTCGTACGGGCTGCCTGTTGCATATTGTGCGTTACAATAATAATTGTGTATTCCTTCTTCAGTTCATGAATTAGTTCCTCAATCTTCGCAGTGGAAATCGGATCGAGTGCGCTTGCCGGTTCATCCATAAGTATAATTTCAGGATTAACAGCAAGTGACCTGGCGATACAAATACGCTGCTGTTGACCTCCGGAAAGACTTAGAGCTGAATGGAATAGCCTGTCTTTTACTTCATCCCAAATAGCCGCCTGATTTAAAGATCTTTCAACGATTTCATCAAGTACACTTTTCTGGCTGATGCCATTTATTCTGGGACCAAAAGCTATATTATCATAAACAGATTTTGCGAAGGGATTTGATTTCTGGAAGATCATACCTACTTTCTTCCTTAGATTTACAACATCGATACTCTTATCATAAATATTAATATTGTCTATAAAAACCTCACCTTCAATAGTAACATTGTCAATAAGATCGTTCATGCGATTAAGGGTTCTCAGGAAGGTAGATTTTCCGCATCCTGATGGTCCGATAAAGGCAGTTACCATTTTTTCCGGGATATCCATCGAGATCTTCTTCAGGGCAAGATTGGTTCCATACCGGAGTGATAAATCTTTAACTTTTACTTTAATATCGTTCATGAAAAATAGTTATTTTGCTTTTTGTCTTATTCTGTATCTTAATACTACTGCAACGGCATTCAATGAGAAAGTTAAAAGCAACAACACCAGGGTTGTAGCAAACTGGATTGGTTGAGTTGCATCCACATTTGACGATTGTGTTGACATTATATATATATGGTATCCGAGCGACATAAACTGATCGCTTAAAGAATGTGGCAGATTGGAACTGAAATATACTGCTCCGGTGAAAAGAATCGGAGCAACTTCTCCGGCTCCCCTGCTTACAGCCAGGATTGTACCCGTAAGTATTCCGGAAACTGATCCGGGTATCACAACTTTCCTGATCGTCTGCCATTTAGTTGCTCCAAGTGCCAGACTGGCTGCACGCATTTCCCGGGGAATTGTACGTATTGCCTCCTCAACTGATACGATAACAACAGGTAACGTCAGTAAAGCCATTGTTAAACTTGCCCACAGAATATTCGGTTGACCCCACTTGAGTTCACCACCGCTAAAAAGGCTATCCATATTCTTGCCTACAAATCCAATAAAAAATCCAAGGCCGAACAGACCAAAAATAATTGATGGAACAACAGCAAGCGTTTTCACTGCGAACCTGATTGTTTTTGCTATTATAGATTTTTCATTAGCATATTCTGCAAGATATATTGCAGTAATTACACCAAAGGGGACAGCTGCAACTGCCATAATGATTGTCATTACAGCCGTTCCGACTATTGCCGGGAAAATACCTCCCTTAGTCATACCATCCTTTGGAAATTCTGATAAAAATGTCCAGTTCAGATTTGGCCACCCGCCAATTATCGTGATTGTAAGAATTGCTACAATAATGAAAATAATCACCAGTACACAAACTCCGGTCAGACTTTCGACAATTGTATCCTTAATATTCCTGTTCATGTGTCTGGACTATTTCTTTGATTGATACTTTCTGACGACCAGATTCTTAAAATAAAATTCAGCCAGGGCGTTAAGGGCGAATGTGAAGATGAAAAGTAATGAGCCTATAAGGAACAGGACATTATAGTGTGTGTCTCCGAAAACAACTTCAGCCATTTCTGCTCCGATTGTGGCAGAAAGTGTTCTGACTGAGTCAAAAGGATTTATTGAGATCATTGCTGCGTTTCCTGTTGCCATAAGTGCAATCATGGTTTCTCCGAAAATTCTGCCTAACCCAAGTACCACTGCAGCAAATATTCCAGGTACAGCGGCAGGCAGGATAACATAAAATGCTGTTTGTCTTCTGCTTGCTCCGAGCCCGAGACTTGCCTCGGTAAAGGTTTTGGGTATTGCAGTTAATGCGTCCTCTGTCAGCGTATAAATAATTGGGATAGCTGCAAGGCCCATCGCAATTCCGCCGACAAATGAATTTAACCTGCTTGCGTAGCCAAATATGTTCTGAAAAACGGTAGCCATTACCATGAGAGCAAAAAAACCAATTACTACTGATGGGAAACCAGCCAGCAACTCAATTACCGGCTTGATTATTTCCCTTATTCTGGGTTTTGCAAACATTGCAGTGTAGATTGCCGCAAGAATGGAAATAGGTGCTGCAAACAACAATGCTACCAGTGTTACTTTAAGTGTTCCCAAAACTAATGGCCAGAGACCGTAACGCGGATTATCAGATACCGGCATCCATGTTTTAGAAAGAAGTGTAGCAGAGGGTTTATCTACGGGCACATGGATTTCATTTGAATTGTCAACCTGGTTATCAGCTAATTTTGGTGTGGAAATGTCTGTTCCGGCGCCACCGTAACTTTCCTGAACCATAGTCGCGGCTGCAGCTGCACCAGTTTTATCCATCCTGAAAATCGGGAACGCTTCCCTGAAAACAAAAATAAATATCAGAATCACAACTGCAATTGAAAGAAAAGCTACCGCTTTGATAATTTTTTCAGCAAACCAGTCAGAAAAACGGAATTTCTTTTTATTGAAAGTAACCATCTCCTGTGTCTTGTTCTTTTTCATAAATTTTACTCTCACCTGATTTTAAACAAAGTACAGCATTTCAACTTAATTTCAATATTATTTCATCCATTTTTCATCCTTATAAAATGTCAAACTTGTCAGTGTTTTTCCTGACAAGTCTGATCTTCTCCTAATACTACCACTACTATAATGACTACTTATACGGGAAATATCCTACTTCAGTAACAACTCTTTGTCCTTCTGCACTCAAAATCCAGTCAATGTATTTCTTTGTCTCACCTGTTGGCCTGTTCCGTAAGTACATATAAAGGTAACGGGTGATTGGGTATTGTCCTTTGCCTATGGTTTCTGCACTTGGTATATAACCCGGGGCATTAGCATCTTTCTTAACTTTTGCATATTTAACTCCAACTGCATAAGCAGCGCCTCCATAACCAATTCCATTCACATCTTTTTTTACAGCATTTACAACTGCAGCAGTTCCTGGAAGTGACTGTACTGTTGAAGCATAATCATCTTTCACAACCTCATCATGCAGATAAGTATAAGTTCCTGAACTGTTTTCACGACCATACAGTCTGATCTCAGCGTCATTTCCACCAAGCTCTTTCCAGTTTCTTATTTTGCCAGTGTATATCTTACTAATCTGGTCAAGAGTAAGTTCACTTACTTTGTTGGCATCATTAAGGAAAATTGTTACACCATCCTTTGCACAAGGAATTTCGACACCCAGAGTACTATATCTGCCTTTAAGTTTTTCAATTTCGGTTTGTTTCATAGGACGGCTCGAATTGCAAATGTCGGTAGTACCATTTATCAGTGCAGTAATACCTACTCCTGAACCACCACCAGTCACCTGAACTATTGTCTGGGGATTGGATTTCATATAAAGCTCTGCCCATCTCTGAGCCAGAATAACCATAGTATCAGAACCTTTTACAGTTATTTTCGCCTGTGAAAAAGCTGTTACTGAAGCAATCACGGCCAGCATCAGCATCATCGGGAGAATTTTGTTGTTTTTCATTTTATTGCTCTATTAATTTTAAATTCAAACTTTTGTCTTTTCACTTTTATCTTTTGTCTTCTGATTCATTAGAATTTTGCCTGAACCCGTATAGTTACCAAATTATCTTTAATATCTGATGGGTTTGAAGCGTTGGTTTCATTCTTAGGCATGGTGTATTGTGCTGTGAGTCTGATGTTATCATTCAGATAATATTGCCATGCTAACGACCAGGTTTTGTAATTTAATGCGCTACCAGCTGCATCGCCACTTAATTTGGTATTGGGGTCATAAAAATCATATCTTACAACTGCCTGATTCTTTGCTCCGATATTTTTGACTAAGGTAACATAGTATCCTGCGAAATTATTATATAAATTAGGACTGGCTTTCTTCTGTGCCATTGTTGCTGTCGATGCTACTGCACTTGCAACTGTATTAATACCGGCAACATATTCACCTTTTATCGACAAACCACCTAGAACATCAGCATAAATCCTGACTTCACCACCTGTCCAATTCTTGTCAAGATAACGCCATACGTTGTTAAGACTGTCGAGTGTTCCATCACTGTTTTTTACATATTGATTTGTTTTTGCCAGAACATTTCCAAAATAGTGATTTGCTCCAAAATCGATTCCAACTCCTGCTGACGGAATTTTTACAGAATAGACTAATCGTGCCATTACATCTTTGTGTGAATCAACATCTTTTGCCTGGGTACCTGTGAAGTTTCCATTCATAATCATCACCTGAGCCAGAAGAGGAACCTTGATCCCTGTATATTCAAGTTTTGCTCCAATCTCTCTTTCACCAGGATAAATCGTTGTGGTAACTCTTGCGCGCTCGAGCAATTCCCTTGAACTTGATGAGTATTCCACATCATAATTTGGTCTGTTCATCTGACCAACCCATAATGTCACAGTTTTTAATTTTGGCAGATTCACAACAGTATAAGCATCTTTCAGAGCCAGGTTACCCGTACTGAAATCAGGCTGTAAAACAAATTTAACACCATCAGCAGGTTCATAAGTAAACTTTACTCTGGCTCTTCTGATATAAAATGTATTGTTGTATCCGTTGGTCTTCTCGAGATCTGCACCATAATGCTCCCATTGTGCCTGAATGTAACCCGAAACTTTAATCTTATTAAGTTTTAAAAGGTCGGCTTCATTAACTAATACTCTGTCATCAAGAGCATTGAGTTTGCCTTCATGTCTTTCGATCACATCCTTAAGAGAATCGATCCTCTGTGTTTGTGAATACCCATAAATTGAGATCACTGTAAAAATGCCAATTGTTAAAAGTTTCTTCATATCTGCTTAGTTAAGTTTGTCAAGATTTTTCATGTTACAAAAGTCATGTTTCATTATTACAGGCCTGTTGCAAACAGATTAAGTAATTGTTACAAAAGAGAAAGACATACTATTAACTTGCAGGCTAGTAACTTATAAAAACTGAATTCATGAATATTTTTAGCTATATTCCCCTCAGAAAAAACAAATAAAGTATACCCATGCAAGAAAAATGGTTATTATGGGCATCGGAACTTCAGTCTATTGCACAGGCAGGACTGACATTTGGAGAAAACCAGTATGATCGTGACAGGTATCAGCAGATCAGAGATTTATCAGTTGATATCTTACATGAATACACCGATATGGACCATAATAAAATCAGGGATCTGTTTGCTTCTGAAACCGGGTACCAGACTCCCAAAGTCGACATCCGGGCTGCTGTTTTCAATGACGATAAAATACTTCTGGTTAATGAAAAAATTGACGGTAAATGGTCGTTGCCGGGTGGGTGGGCAGATGTAAATTCTTCTGTTAGTGAATCTGCTGTCAGAGAATGCTTTGAAGAGGCTGGCGCTGTAGTGAAACCAAAAAGAGTGGTTGCAATACATCTCGGTAACAGACATAATCATCATAATTTTCCATTTACAATTTATAAGATATTCGTTGAATGTGATCTTATTAAATACCGGTTTGCAGAGAACACAGAAACTCTTGGATCTGATTTTTTCAGTCTCAGTAAACTGCCGGAATTATCAACAGAGAGGAATACTTTAGAACAGATCAAAATGTGTTTTGAGGCAAAAAAAAGTAAGATATTCGAGACTATCTTCGACTAATAGATTTTTCTAAACCTTAAAGATCACAAAGGAAAAGTAATCCTTAAAGAAGAAGTAAGAATAACGAATATTCGAACAGCGAAATCAGAAGTTTAAAATTTTTAAATTCTAAATTCGAATGTTCAAATGTTCTTACTTCAGATATATAAATTTCCCTTCGAATTCAATTGCCGAGCCGATCACTCTTGATTCAGTGAGTCCCGATTTTTTAAGGTCATCAAGGATATTTTCAACCTTTTCTGAGGGCGCTGAGAATAGAAGTCCACCTGAAGTCTGTGCATCGAAAGCAATCATTTTCAGATTATAATCAAGGTCGTTAGCAAAATCAATATCTTTTTCAGCATATTCTAGATTACGGAATGAGGCGCCGGGAATGCATCCCTCATCAATCAGCCTGTATGAATCCCCAATGAGAGGAACATCCTTCATATTAATTTTTATGGAAACCTTGCTGGATCTGGCCATCTTAAGTGCATGGCCAGCGAGACCAAAACCTGTAATATCTGTTGCACCCCTGATTTTGTACCTCTTCATCACCTCAGCCCCCGATTTATTAAGCAGCTTCATTAGTCTCTTGGCTTCACTAAGGTCATCCTCAGAGACCATTCCTAATCTGTGGCCAGCGAGAATTACTCCTGTTCCAACTGGTTTTGTAAGTATCAGTAAATCTCCAGGTCTGACGCCTGCATTTGTGATTATTTTTTCGGGATGAATATACCCTACAACCGCAAGTCCGTATTTAGGTGGAAAATCATCAATTGTATGTCCGCCGATAATCCTCACACCTGCTTCAGCCGCCTTGTCGAACCCTCCTTTCAGTATTTCTGCATATGCTTCCATCGGCAACTTGGCAGCAGGAAACATCATTATGTTTAGAGCAAGCACCGGATCGCCGCCCATGGCATATACATCACTTATGGAATTGGCAGCAGCTATCTGTCCGAACTCATAAGGATCACTGCAGACAGGAGGGAAAAAATCTGTTGTCAGGACAAGAGCAAGGTCATCATTAACCCTGTAGACACCAGCGTCGTCGTGAGTATCTATATCGACTAAAATATTGGGGTCATGTGGCAAAGGGAGATATTTTAATATCTCTTCAAGTTGTTTAGGTGATATTTTTGCCGAACAACCTCCATATTCAACCATCTGAAGAAGGTCAATTTTCATACTTACCTGTTTTTACTCAGGGTCTGATTACATTCCCGGCAGAAGCCATAATTTCTGCAATTGAGTACATATTGCTCAGTGTGCCGGCTGCAAAACTTGTTTCAAGTTTATAATGGTTTATACAGGTAGCGCAAAGATGTATCTCGACACCCATTTTCTCAAGATCTTTTATATGTTCTATTACCGGTGAATCTTTTATGGCAAGTGTGACTCCCTTATTATAGAAAACCATATGCTTCGGCAATTTATCAAGATCTTTCAATGCTTTGATAAAGTTGCTTATTAACAAATGTCCGAGTTCATCATCACCATCTCCCATTTTGTCGGAGGTAATTGCCACTACATAATTACCTTTTTCGAAATGTGAGATCTCGGGTGTGCAGTACTCTTCAGCTTTGGTTTTATTGATTTCACCTGAATTTCTGGTTATTGTAAGTGTCCAGACTCCATCCGTTTTGGTAACTTCGAATCCGGCATTATTATCTTTAATAAATCGGCTTAGATTGTCGAATGAAGTCTGATTATCAGTGAGCAAAATAAATGACTCTCCGACCGGTGTTTCCTTAAGAGCCTTTTTTGCTGCTATCAGTGGTGCAGGACATAATTGTCCTTTTGTATCTACTATTCTCATCAGTAAAAAATTAAAATGATGTGCAAAAGTACTAAAGAAAAGTTGAAATGTTGAAAAAGTTGAAATGTTGAAGGTGAACATGAATTTTTATACCTTTACTTAATATAATTGACCTATCAACCTCATTATCCATTTGTATGAAAAAAATCATCGCCCTTCCATTGTTAATGGTTATGATAATGCTAACAACTTCATTGTCAGCCCAAAATACAATAAACAAAAAGATTTTGCCAGGATCGTGGCTCGGCAAGATCTCCGCCAATGGGATTGATCTCAGGTTGATTTTCAACCTGAAATTAAATGACAGGGATAGCCTTATTGCCACTGCCGACAGTCCCGATCAGGGTGCTAAGAACATTCCTCTGGGAAGTGTGATCCTGGATGAGAAAAAGCTGACTATTAAGGCGCCTACCCTAATGGGAGAATACAAAGGGACCATAACCGGTGATTCAACCATTGACGGAACATGGACTCAGAGGGGAACTAGCTTTACTGTGAATCTTAAAAAGCTTAAAACAGCATTTTCTATCAACAGGCCCCAGGAACCAAAACCTCCGTTTCCTTACACATCTGAAAATGTGACATTTACAAATGATAAATTTAATATCAAGCTTGCAGGAACACTGACAGTTCCATCCGGTACAGGTCCTTTCAAGACTGTTATTATGATAACAGGATCAGGCGCTCAGAACAGGAATGAAGAACTTATGGGTCATAAACCTTTTCTTATAATAGCGGATTATCTGAGTCGTAATGGTATAGCAGTTCTCCGTTATGATGACCGGGGAGTTGGCGGCTCACAGGGAAACTATGCAGAAGCCACTTCTGAAGATCTTGCTACTGATGCTGAAGCGGCTTTTAATTACCTAAAAAACAATCCTAAAATTAACCAGAAAGAAATAGGATTTATAGGACATAGTGAAGGTGGATTGATAGCGCCAATAGTCGCTTCAACTCACGCGGATGTTGGATTTATTGTTTCACTTGCTGGTCCGGGTGTCACCGGACAACAGGTAATTTTAAGACAGACACAGGATATCAGCAGGCTTTCAGGTCAGAAAGAGAGTGACATTAAGGAAACTGTTGAAACAAATAAAAGGCTATATGCAGTTCTCCGAAAAGAAAAAGACAATAAAAAAGCAGAAATTAAAATTCTGGCTCTCTACAAAGAGATACTTGAAAAGAAAAAAACATCAAAAGAAGATACGGAAAAAGCTGTTAATCAGCTTAAAATGACATTTGGTTCAAGTGTATACACCTGGTTCAGGTATTTTATCGTAACTGACCCTGCAATATTCTGGAAGAAGGTAGAATGCCCGGTGCTTGCGTTAAACGGCGAAAAGGATCTTCAGGTAGCTGCAAGGGAAAACCTTCCTGCAATTGAAAAAGCGCTGAAATCATCAGGAAATAAATATGTAAAAACTGTTAAACTACCTGAATTAAACCATCTTTTTCAACATTGTAAAACCGGACTCCCTGCCGAGTATAGCTCTATTGAAGAAACCTTTTCTCCCGATGCACTGAAAATTATTTCTGACTGGATTCTGGCCTTATAGGTCTGTCTGCCAGTTTTTTAAGAATTGCCCTTCCCCGCGATGTGATACCTGCTGACCCATCTTCCATCAGGATATGTATTGAGGTGGAAAGTTCATTTGCCAGTTCAGGATAGATCAAAGTGAGCCTGTACAATATCTCCATAGAATAAGCCTTGACTGCAATAGCTGAAAAGCCAGATTTTATAGTGCCGAAACAGAAATCTGCAAGGATGCCATGCTGCCGGCTGTTGATTTTTTCCAGATCATTAAGCGATATTATTCGGAGAAATGAACGAAGCGTGCTTTCATTATCTGTCTTACTCAAAGTCTCAACAATATGAGCAAGGTATGGATGAATTATCTCAGGAAACCTGTCACAAACCTTTGTCAGAGTCCACGATGCCCTGAAAGCAAGTCTTTTATCTGAAGAATGTGAATATTCAAACAGTTTTATAAAGATGGCAGGATTTTCAATTGCAGAGGTTGCAACCCATTCCGCCTCCTTCATGCTCATCATATTATTAATAATTGCCTGAAGATCTTTATCAACTGATAATTCATCATCTGA